>PJUK01000063.1_pt1 | contig 136490 bp, 133 predicted proteins | sample 1512211 | NCBI WGS metagenome assembly PJUK01 (sample SAMN08177668, study PRJNA422409) | Feces metagenome, whole genome shotgun sequencing project. | reverse complement strand
CCAGTCGCCCGGGATGCCGTGGCAGACCACGTGGTTGCGCGAGATGCAGACCGTCTTGGGATAGCCGCGATAGAACAGGCAGGCCGGCAGGGCGCCGTTGTCGAGGATGAACTCGCGCGCCAGGGCGTCGAGGTGATCGGTCGACACGCCCGGAACGACGTGCGGGATCAGCATGTCCAGGCACTCGGCGGCCAGGCGGCCGGCGCGGCGCATGCCCTCGAAGTCTTCGGGCTTGTGGATCTTGATCTGGCCCGTGCGGGTCTCGGTCTCGATCTCGAAGGCGTCGTCGAGGGTCATGGGCGGTCCGGTCTCAAAAGCGATCGGCGCCTCCAAAGAGGGCCGAGGATACGAATGTCGGTCGGGCTTATGTCGCGACTATAGCATGAAAGTTCAACCGCGCGCACGGGGCGCCCCCTTTCCCCATCAGGGGAGGCAGCCTCTCACCGCCGCCACGTGATCGGCCGTACGATCCTGATCTCTTCGGTGCTCATCGAACACGCCCAGACCATGATCTCGACCCCCGCCTCGGCCGCCACGTCGAGCCCGCGTGCAAACGCCGGATCCAGTTCGCGGCAGGCCATGAATTCCTCGCAGTCCTCGCGCTGCACGACCAGCAGCGCCACGGCCCGGTCGCCCACCGCGACCTGGGCCGCCAGGTCCTCCAGGTGGCGGGTCGAGCGGGCGGCCTTGCAGTCGGGGAATTCGGCCAGGCCAGGGCTGCGCGACAGGTGGACGTTCTTGACCTCCAGCCAGCATGGCGGCCGCTCGGGATCGGTCAGCAGGAAGTCGACGCGGCTGGCGGCGGCGTACTTCACCTCGGGCCGCACGTTGGCGTAACCGATCAGTTCGGGGATCGTCCCGCTCGCCAGGGCCTCGGCGACCAGCCTGTTGGGCAGCATGGTGTTGATCCCCACCAGACCCGTCCCGTCCGGTCCCGCAGCCTCGACCATCTGCAGCGTCCAGGCCAGCTTGCGCTTGGGATCGTCGGAGAACGACACCCACGCCCCCTGCCCCGGCAGGTTCACCCCCAGCATCGCGCCGGAGTTGGGGCAGTGCGCGGTGATCTCGCGCCCGTCGTCCAGCACCAGGTCGACGAAGAAGCGCTTGTAGCGCTGGACGATGCGGCCGTGGGTAAGCGGTTGCGGCAGGAGCATGCGGGGCCTAAGTCGGATAGGTGTCTGAGACAGGGTGTAGGGGACGGCGATCATGACGGCCAGCAAGGATCGGGTGACGGCGGCGGTGCTGATCATCGGCGACGAGATCCTCTCGGGCCGCACCCAGGACGTGAACCTCAACGCCATCGCCAAGTACCTGGCGACCTACGGCGTGGACCTGTGCGAAGCCCGCGTCGTGCCCGACGTCGAGCAGGAGATCATCGACGCGGTCAACGCCCTGCGGACCAAGTACGACTACGTCGTCACCACCGGCGGCATCGGCCCCACCCACGACGACATCACCGCCGACTCGGTGGCCAAGGCCTTCGGGGTGACGGCCCCCGAACATCCCGAGATCATGGCCATGCTGCGCGAGCGCTGGGGCGAGCCCAACGCCGCCCGCCGCCGCATGGCCCACGTGCCCGAGGGCGGCAGCCTGGTGAAGAACCCGGTGCAGGGCCCGCCCGGCTTCCAGAAGGAGAACGTGTTCGTGCTGGCGGGCGTGCCGGCGATCATGCGCGGCATGCTCGACGACGTCGGCCCGCGCCTGCGCACCGGGGCCGTCGTGATCTCGACCACCGTGCGGGTCACCGGCGCCGGCGAGGGCACGATCGCCGCGCCGCTGGAGGCCGTGGCCAAGGCCCATCCGAACCTGTCGATCGGCAGCTATCCGTTCTTCGCCCCGCCGGACCTCTACGGGGCCAGCCTGGTGATCCGCGGCCGCGACCCGGTCGAGGTCGAAGCCGCCGCCGTCGAGCTCGAGAAGACCCTGGCCGACCTGGGCGTTTCCAACGTCGAACGGCTGCAGGCCTGAGCCGCGTCTACTCCTCGTCGGCCGCCAGCAGCGACTGGGCCAGGCCCAGAAGGGCCCGCTGGGTCTTGGGGCCGGCGGCGGCGTAGGCGTGCAGCAGGTCGAGCGCGCCCGGCAGGGTCAGCGCCGCCAGCATGGCCGAATCCTCGCCCGACGGCGCGTCCTCGCCCACCAGGGCCGCCACCGTCGTCTCCAGCCTTCCGGCGATGCGCACCAGCATCGAGGCCGAGACGCGGTTCTCGCCGCGTTCGTACTTCTGGATCTGCTGGAAGGTCAGGCCCAGCGCCGCGGCCAGGTCGTCCTGGCTGACCTTCAGATAACGACGACGAATACGGATGCGGGTTCCGACCGCAAGGTCGATGGGATCCGGGCCGGTTGTCGTCATCGATATTGTCCGAAGCTCGCAGAACTCGGCTATCTATCGACGTAGCCGTCACCGGCCGCAACGCACCTCCCTCTTAGATCGAGTAGTTTCCTTCCGCTCGCCCGCATGACCGAACCCAGCAACATCGCCGCCGGCCTCGAACTGTTGACCAAGCGCGAACGAGAAGCCCTGCGCCTCGTCAGCGAGCACCGGCTTTCTAAGGAGATCGGCCCGCTGATGGGGGTCTCCAAGTCGCGCGCCGACGCCCTGGTGGAAAGCGCCTGCCGCAAGCTGGGCGTGAACGGCCGCAGGGCCGCCGCGCGGGTGCTGAGCGAACACGAGCGGGTCGCCGGGGGTGTGGGATTCACCGGCGGCGACTATGGGATTCGATCCCACCCCGATCCAATCCGACTGGCGGACGCCCCCTCCGCCTCGCCACCGTCGGCCTCGCAATCAACCGAGGCCTTCGACCCCAGTGAAAGAGTTTCCAGACAATCCGGTCCCGACCACCGCCAGCCCGACCAGCCTGCAGGAGCATCGCCTGGGGCTGCTGGTCTGGAAGGCCCGCCAGATCCGCCAGGCGGTGAGCGCCTTCGAGCAGGCCTGGCCGCCGCTGACGCCCGAGCCGGCGGTCCCGACCTTCGGCTGGTCTCAGCTGCAACGCCAGTTGACGGACCTGGCCCCGCCCGAGCTTTCGCCGCTGGTGGCCGACCTGGTCTCGGCGATCCGCAAGGAGTCGGCGGCCAAGCCGGCCGAGATGGTGCTGAGGGAGATCCTGACCATCACCGCCACGGTGCTGGACGAGGGCTTCCGCGAGAAATACGCGGAGGACTCGACCATGCTCTGACCCCCGCCTTCCGCCTCCTGGCCGTCCTGGCCATCGCGCTCGGCTTCGCCATGCTGATCGGCGGGCTGCTGAGCGCCCGCCAGGTGGTCGAGCTCTTCCAGAACCTGCGCCACGGCTGAGGCGGCCTTCCCCAAGGAGGCGCCCGCCGGCGCCTTCGATCATCGTCCGGATCGCGCCTGCCGGAGCGCCGGACAACCGAGGGGACCCCCGCTCAATGAACCGTCGCATCGTCGCAGAGCATCTCGCCAACCGCCTGTTCACCGCCGAGGAGGCCGTCGACAACACCCTGGCCGCCATGGGCGAGCTGATCGCCGCCATGCCCCGCGCCCGCCTGGAAGCCCGCGTCGCCGCCGGCGTCGGCCAGCAGGCCGTCGACCACGTGATGGAGGCCGCCTCGGGCCTGGCCGACGTGCGCCGCTCGCTGATCGCCGCCCACGGCGCCCTGGCCGACGCCAAGGACCAGATCGGCCTGCGCCGCGTCACCCTGGTCGGCGGCGGCGACAAGTCCGACACCGATCCCCCGCGCCCCGAGGGCTATGTCGAAGACCGCGTCGCCGGTCGCCTGGAGATCGTGCGCTCGGCCTGAGGGCCCTCCCAAGCGTCGGCTTGCCGCCCCACCTCTTCCGACCCGCGCGATTCGTCGCGACAATGGCCCCCGGACACTGTTCGGGGGCCTCATGTTCAGCATCCTGCCGACCCAGCTCGGCGCCGGCGCGATGTTCGTGGTCTGCGGCGTGGCGCTGTGGATGGGCGGCCGGCTCGAACGGCTCCTGGCGGTCGCCACCATCCTGGCCTGGGTCGGCTCGGCCCTGGCCGAGATCGAGGACCACAGCCTCACCCAGTGGGGCATCTTCGCCATCGATCTGGTCTATCTCAGCGTGCTGGTCGGCCTGACCCTGTTCGACCGCCGCATCTGGCTGCTGTTCATGACCGCCTTCCAGCTGCTGATCGTGCTGACCCACGTCGCCTTCGCGCTGGACCGCTCGCTGCGCCAGTGGGGCTTCTTCTCGGCCTACTACCTGTGGAGCTACGCCGAACTGGTGGCGTTCGCGATCGGGCTTGGGGCGCTGGCGTGGCGGCGGCGAGGCAATACGCCCCCACCACGCTGATTAGTCTAAATTGAGAAATCCGTTCAATATGGCCTGTAAGGCCGACTTATTAGGTCTCTTTGAAATTTTTAAAGAATCATACACTTCAACTAGGAGTTCGAAATTTTCCCGCTCCTCGATCAACGCCCTTCGAAACGTTTCCTCATTGTAGGGCTTAGCAGAATACCTAGAAGTTTCCACAAATCTTTTAAGAATACCACTATAATCTTTCGGAGAAAGATCGATACCGATTGAACGATCTGGCGACGATGATTCAAGCCTATCTAGGCGATCCATCACCAAAGACAGCATTTTATCCCGATCATCACCACTCAAGTTCACCTCTATAGCCCCAAGCGCCTGAGTGAACGGATTGGTTACCTCATATCCGCTCCCCCCCAATTTCCTCCATATGCCCGACAACATCCTCCTTTAAACTACTCATCGAAGAATAATTCGAAAGATCATAAAAATGGGTCAAATGAGGCGCCGTATCAAATGGAAGCCGAGTTCCAATTTGGGCAATATGTATAATTGGTTTTCTCAAAGTGTGACGAACACCCATTTCGTACAGAACATTTGGATTTAATCCCGTCATATCAGCTATACATATTTTAGACTCAGACAGAGCTCGAAATATATTCGTACCAATCATAGAGGCACCGCGCATAAGATCCGCGCGCTCAGCCTTCATGCCCAAGCCCTCCGCTGAAGGCTTTACAATGTGATAGAATATCCAGTCCGCGCGCTGCCTTTCGGGAGATCCCTCATCACCGATAGGCGTCACAAAGAAGCAACGATCCACCCCTTCAATCTTCGCCTTCGTAGCCACACCCCCTCCTATATTATTCTTAGATCTCGGCATCTATAAGCAAGGTATACCTAAGCAGAGACCTGGTGCGGGCAGCCGGGGTCGAACCGGCAAGGCCTTGCGGCCGGCGGATTTTAAGTCCGCTGCGTCTACCAGTTTCGCCATGCCCGCACTGGTAAGCGAGGCCTAGCCTAGCCGGGCGGAGGCTGTCGAGCCCCGCCCGGCGCTCCGGCTCAGCTAAGGTACCATTTCGTGCCGTCGAACACGGCTGAGACGGGCCGGTCCTTGGGTGCGGTGAGCCCATTGCCGATGCTGTCGCCGGCCACGAAGGTGAAGGCGCCGGTCGTCGGCAGCAGCGTCACCTTGCGGTTCACCCAAGCCGGACCGGCTATCTCATTCACGAGCGACGAGCCAAGCGCATAGACGAAGGCGTTGAGCGGCAGGGTGAGCACGCTATCCTGCACGGTTATGACCGCCTGGACGTCGTCGATCCCCCGGTTGCTCTCGACGATCATGCTGGAGCCGCCGGCCCCCAGGACCATCGGCGCCAGGGTGTTGCCCGTCAGGTTGTTGCCGCTGATGTGGTAGCTGTTCGCATTGCTGGCGGCCACGGCGATCCCATAGGCCTGATACGGCGCCAGCAGGTCGAAGAGGCCGATGTCGCTGTCGGCGATGGTGACGCCCTGGCGCTGGGACGCGACGCGGACCCCAGCATAGGCCTCGTCCTTGTTGAACACGAGATCGGCCTGATCATCCTTGGCCACGCTTGCGCCGATGTCCATCAGGTCGCCGCTGTAGATGTTCTCGATGACGTAGGTCGCGCCATTGATGGTCACCGGATGGCCGGCCATGCTGGTCACGAAGGGATTGGCCGTCACGTTCTCGATCCGCGTCCAGCTGGGATTGACGTTCGACGGGTCGCTGATCTTTACCCTCCCCTCCCGCTGCATGCCGTTGCCGGAGATCGTCGAGCCGTCGCGGACGGCCAGGTTGTTGCCGAACTCCAGCAGGACGCCGTCGCGGATGTTGTTCTTGCTCTTGATGCCGCTGAAGGTGATGGAGTCGACCGTGCCCGCCCCGGTGACCCGGAAGCCGTAGTCGCACGTGCCCGCCCACGTGCCGGCGAAGCGGATGCCGCGCACCAGGCCGCCCGTGGGGCTGATCAGGAAGCCCTCCTTGGAGCACTGGTCGGCGAAGTAGGGGCCGACCTCGCAGAACTCCACCGTCTTGCCCGCGGGCGGCGCGATGATCAGCGCCGAACGGATGTGCTGGGCCGAGCCCTTGCCGATGGTGAACGAGGTCGAGGCGAGAATCTCGATGCAGGCGCGCGCGTCGAAGGACAGCCCGCGCGGGACCTCGTTGTCGGCGAAGATGTTGTCGAAATACTGCTCGCCGATGCCGTCGATCAGGAAGCCGACGCCCGTCTCGGGCTTGAGGGTCAGGAACCAGATCGACTCGGCGACCATGTAGAAGCCGTTCTCCACCCGGACCCCGCTGTTGCAGCGACGGAACAGCAGGTCGTTGAACGTGACGCCATGGACGTTCTTGACGTTGACGGCGGTCGTCAGGCCGGGCGCCTCGGAACCGTCGATGGTCATGCCCGAAAGGCCAAAGCCCCACGCGGCGGTGTCGTAGAGCAGCCAGGAGACGCCGGCCGGGCCGACGATGTTGAAGGCGCAGCCCGAGGTGGTGCGCAGCTTGAGAAAGGTTGCCTCCCGCCCCGCACCCCGGAACTGCAGCCCCCTGACCTGGTCGCGCCCTGAGGCCTGGATCTTGTCGATGTAGTAGACGCCGGCGGGAACGGTGATCAGCTTTTCACCGCTGTCGATCGCGGCCTGGAAGTAGGCCGACAGGTCTGCGGTCACCGTACCGGCGCGAATGCCGTCGTGCAGCGCCGGCGGAATGAAGCTCAGGATGCTGACCGAGGTGGCGGTGAACGGTAAAGGCAAGGTCGAGGGCATCCGGTACTCCTGTCAGGCTGAGATCCCGTCATCGACGGCGATCGAACACAGCCCAAGATGGTCGGCGATTCTGCGACACGCTCTACGCGCCTTGCGGGATCAGTCGGCCGTCCAGCCGCCGTCGACGACCAGGGAACTGCCGGTCATCAGGGCGCTAGCGTCGCCGGCCAGGAACACCACCGCGCCCATCAGGTCCTCGACCTGGCCCAGGCGGCCCAGCTTGATCTTGGCCAGCACGCTGTCGAGGAACGCCTTGTCTTCGAAGAACGGCCTGGTCAGCGGGGTCTCGATGAAGGTCGGGGCGATGGTGTTGACCCGGATCCCGTGCGGGGCGAGGTCCAGCGCCATGGCCTTGGACAGCCCCTCCAGGCCCCATTTCGACGCGCAATAGAGGCTGCGCCGCGCCCCGCCCACGTGGCCCATCTGCGAGGTCAGGTTGACGATCGAGCCCTTCACGCCGGCCTCGACCATCCGCGCCGCCACGGCCTGGGCCACGAAGAAGGCGGCCTTCAGATTGAGGTCGAGCACGGCGTCGTAGTCGTCCTCGCTGACCTCGACGAAGGGCTTGGGACGGTTGGTTCCGGCGTTGTTGACCAGCACGTCAAAGGCCGGCCGCGCGGCCACGGCCGCCCTCACCGCCGCGAGATCGCCGACGTCGAGCATCAGGGCGTCGGCCGTCCCGCCCTCGGCGCGGATCGCCTGCGCCGCGGTCTCGATCTCGCCGGCCGAGCGCGCCGCCAGCGTCACCGCGGCGCCGGCCTGGGCCAGGGCGGCGGCGGCGGCCAGGCCGATGCCCCGACCTGCCCCCGTCACCAGGGCCCGGCGGCCGTCGAGACGGAACGAGGGCGTGCGCGGCAGATCCAAGGCCCCTACTCCGCCGCCAGCACGGGCGAGGCCGCGCCCGCATAGGGCACCTCGCGCCCGCCATAGCGGCGCACGCGGATGTTGGCCTGCTCGCCGTGGCCGGCGAAGCCCTCCAGGGCGCACAGGCGCGAGCAGTACTCGCCGACCAGGGCCGAGGCCTCGTCGGTCAGCACCTTCTGGTAGGTGCAGGTCTTGAGGAACTTGCCCACCCACAGGCCGCCGGTGTAGCGCGCCGCCAGCTTGGTCGGCAGGGTGTGGTTGGTGCCGATCACCTTGTCGCCGTACGAGACGTTGGTGCGCTCGCCCAGGAACAGCGCGCCGTAGTTGCTCATGTTGCGCAGGAAGTAGTCCGGGTCGGCGGTCATCACCTGCACGTGCTCGGAGGCGATGCGGTCGGCGATCTCGACCATCTCGGCGTCGCTGTCGGCGAGGATCACCTGGCCGAAGCTCTCCCACGCCCGGCGGGCCACCGCGGCGGTGGGCAGCACCTGCAGCAGCTTTTCCACCCAGGCGATGGTGTCTTCGGCCAGCTTGCGCGAGGTGGTCAGCAGGATGGCCGGGCTGTCGGGGCCGTGCTCGGCCTGGCCCAGAAGGTCGGTGGCGCACAGCTCGCCATCCACCGTGTCGTCGGCGATGACCAGGGTCTCGGTCGGACCGGCGAAGAGGTCGATGCCCACGCGGCCGAACAGCTGGCGCTTGGCCTCGGCCACATAGGCGTTGCCGGGGCCGACCAGCATGTCGACCGGCGCGATGGTCTGCGTGCCCAGCGCCATGGCGGCCACGGCCTGCACGCCGCCCAGGCAATAGATCTCGTCGGCGCCGGCCAGGGCCTGGGCCGCGACGATGGCCGGGGCGGGCTTGCCGCCGAACGGCGGGGCGCAGGTGACCACGCGGGGCACGCCGGCCACCTTGGCCGTCAGCACCGACATGTGGGCCGAGGCCAGCAGCGGATACTTGCCGCCGGGCACGTAGCAGCCGGCCGCGCCCACGGGGATGTGCTTGTGGCCCAGCACCACGCCCGGCAGGGTCTCGACCTCCAGGTCCAGCAGCGTCTCGCGCTGCTTCTGGGCGAAGCCCTTCACCTGGGCCTGGGCGAACTCGATGTCGGCCAGGTCGCGGGCCGACAGCTGGTCGACGCAGGCCTGGATCTCGGCGTTCGACAGGCGATAGCTTTCACGGTCCCAGCCGTCGAACTTCACCGACAGGTCGCGCACCGCCGCGTCGCCGCGCGCGGCCACGTCGGCGAGGATGCCTTCCACCGTCTCACGCACCGCCCGATCCGCGTTCGCCACCGCGCCGGCGTCGGCGCCGGTCTTCAACCACCTGGCCATGGTCCTGTCCTCCTGGGGTCTCCCGGCAGGAGGTGTGGCCCGGATCGGCGGGAGCGGCGCGCGGTTCGGTCGGAACGGTCGCTGGGTGGAGACGCGCCTGATGACATCCCGGATGGACGCTTCTGGCTCGAACGTGCGACGCATGGCTCATGCCCCCGCATCTCATCACCGACGAGAACCAAGGCGAGGCGCGGGACGCGCTGCGCGACATCCTGCTGCTCTATGTCGAACTGGCGGAGAGCTATTCCGGGTTCGGCCACGCCGCGAATGTCTACCAGCGCTTCGATCCGCTCAGGTTCGTCGACGCCGAGTTGGCCAGCCGGCCCGGCTACGCACCGCTGGTCGACCTCGACTTTCTCCATGTCGGGTCGACGATCGCCATCCTGTGCGCGCTCTATGATGAGTGGTGCGAGTTCGAGGAGGTCGATGGCGGCCCCTTCAGGGAGGCCATTCTCACCGGCCGCCTGAGCCACGTTCCAGATGTCGAGCGGGTGGCGCGCGAGGCGATCGGACGCGGCCCTATGCCGCTGGAAGATTCATGGTTCGAAGCGGCCGTCGAGCCGATCTACCAACGACATGTGATCGGTCGCTTCGAAGCGCTTTCCAGGATGCATCGGCGGAAGGCCGGCGCCGCCTTCGCCACCCGATAAGCCGCCCTCGAGCCGCCCCTCAGGCCGCCCCTCAAGCCGCCATGCGGTTGGCCCGGCGCCAGGCCTGGGGCGCCATGCCGGCCGAGCGGCGGAACAGGCGGCACAGGTGCGACTGGTCGGCGAAGCCGCACTGGTAGGCGATCTGGCTCAGCGGATCGCGGGTGGCCAGCATCAGGTCCTTGGCCGCATCCAGCCGGCGGCGGGTGATGTAGGCGTGGGGCGTCTCGCCGAAGGTCGACTTGAAGGCGCGGCCGAAATAGCTGGCGCTCAGCGCCACCAGGTCGCCGAGCACGGCCGTGGTCAGGGTCGTGTCGAGGTTCTCGTCGATGTGCTTGCGCAGCTTGCGCGCCTGCCAGGGGGCCAGGCCGCCCTGGATCGGGGCGACGGCGGCCGGCGCACCCACACCCACGACGATGGCCGAGGCCCGGGCGACCAGGGCGCGGGCGGCCTGCGCCTCCGGCTCCAGCGAACGTTCCAGGGCCCCCAGCACCTCACGCAGGTCGGCGAAGCTGCGCGCCTCGCCGGCCAGTTCGTGGCCGGCCAGCAGGCCCGGAACAGGAGCGGCGGAGGCGGTGTCGATGGCGAGGAAGGACATGGTTTCGATCCCTGGCTGGAGCGCCCCCCAAGGGCCCTCTCTTTTCGGGGATCATTGTTCTTCCCAGCGCGTGCGCGCCGCCATCGCACCTGGGCTTATCGTCGCGCTCCCTGGGTTTGGCGGCGTCATACCCAGGTATGAGACCGCTATCGCCAGGGGTGGTCCGCGCGACCCGGAAGGCCGCGCGGAACCGGAGACTTAACCCTTGGCCAGCGAAGCGCTGTCGATCACGAAGCGGTACTTCACGTCGCTCTTCTGCATGCGCTCGTAGGCGGTCTCGATGTCCTGGATGTCGATCTTCTCGATCTCCGAGACGATGCCGTGCTCGGCGCAGAAATCGAGCATCTCCTGGGTCTCGGCGATGCCGCCGATCAGCGAGCCGGCGATCGACCGGCGCTTGAAGATCAGGGCGGCGACGTCGGGGCTGGGGTGAGCGTGCTCGGGCACGCCGACCAGGCACAGGGTGCCGTCGCGCTTCAGCAGGGCGGTGAAGGCGTCGAGGCTGTGGCTGACCGAGACGGTGTTGAGGATGAAGTCGAACGAGTTGGCGTGGGCGGCCATCTCATCGGCGTTGCGCGACACCACGACCTCATCGGCGCCCAGGTCCAGGGCGTCCTGGCGCTTGGCTTCCGAGGTGGTGAAGGCCACGACGTGGGCGCCCAGGGCGTGGGCCAGCTTGACGCCCATGTGGCCAAGACCGCCGATGCCGACGACGCCGACCTTCTTGCCCGGCCCGACGTTCCAGTGGCGCAGCGGCGACCAGGTGGTGATGCCGGCGCACAGCAGCGGGGCCACGGCGGCCAGCTGCTCCTCGGGGTGGCTGATCTTCAGCACGAAGTCGTCCTTGACGACGATCTGCTGCGAATAGCCGCCCAGGGTGTGGCCGGGGGCGTCGCTGGTGGGGCCGTTGTAGGTGCCCACGAAGCCGTTCTCGCAGAACTGCTCCAGGCCCTCGTCGCACGAGTGGCAGTGCTTGCAGCTGTCGACCAGGCAGCCGACGCCGACGACGTCGCCTTCCTTGAAGCGGCTGACCTGGCCGCCGACGGCCGACACGCGGCCGACGATCTCGTGGCCGGGCACGCAGGGGAAGAGGGTGCCGGCCCATTCCGAGCGCACGGTGTGCAGGTCCGAGTGGCAGACGCCGCAATAGGCGATCTCGATCTGGACGTCGCTGGGGCCGACCGCGCGGCGCGTGATGTCCATCGCTTCCAGCGGCTTGTCGGCGGCGAAGGCGCCATAGGCTTTGATGGCCATGTGCAGGATGTTCCGATTGGCTTTTCTGGGGGAGTCGGAGACCCCAGGGGGGTCTCGCAAAGCCAACCTAGCGCGCGCGCGACCGTAAAATTAGCCGCTCAGATTTGCACGGGCTGATGAGTACATTTCATCAATCGACCTCTTGCGGATCAACCGCTCGCGGCAGTTTCAGCACAAAGGTCGCCCCCTCCCCCGGCCGCGAGACCACGGCGATCTCGCCGCCATGGGCCTGGGCGATCGTCTTGCAGATCGACAGCCCCATGCCCATCCCGCCGGCCTTGGTCGTGTAGAAGGCGTTGAACAGCTGGCTCAGGCGCTCGGGCGGCACGCCGGGCCCGGTGTCGGAGACCGACACCGTCACCCCCTCTTCGCCGGCCCGGGCGTCGCCAGTCTGGACGTCGCCCGCCTGGACGCGCACGACCAGCACCCGCTCGTCGGAATGGGCCATGGCCTGCACGGCGTTGACCATCAGGTTGACCATCACCTGCTGCAGCTGGACGCGGTCGCCCTCGACCTCCGGCAGGTCGGGCGCGACCTGCACGCGCAGGGCCACGTCGTGGGCGGTCAGCTCGCGCCGCACCAGCAGCACCGCGTCCTCCACCAGGGCGCCCAGCGACTGGCGCGCCTTCTCCGGCTCGCCCTTCACGGCCATGGTGCGAATGCGGCCGATGACGCCCGAGGCGCGGTTGGCCTCGCCGATCATCCGGTCGAAGGCGCGGCCCACCTCGTCCAGGTCCGGCGCGTCGCGCCGCAGCCAGCGCAGCCCCGCCTCGCCGTTGGTGACGATGGCCGACAGCGGCTGGTTGACCTCATGGGCGATCGAGGCGGTCAGCTCGCCCAGCGTCGAGATCCGCGCCGCGTGGGCCAGCTCGGCCTGCACGCGGGCCAGGTCTTCCTGGGCGCGCAGGCGGTCGGTGATGTCGATGACCCCCACCAGGGTCGCGCCCTGCGGCAGGTATTCGCGCGGGTAGCAGCAGGTGAAAAGGCCGTCGAACTCGCGGCCGTCATAGGTGCGAAAGCGCGCCTCGCTTTCATAGTGCGGCCGCTTCTCCAGGGCCGCGATCACGCTGGCGGCGAAGACGTGCTCGCTGCACGGCGGCCAGAAGCGGTCGACCGGCCCCAGCAGTTGCTCGCGCGTGGCGGAAAACAGCTGCAGCGACTTCTCGTTGACGTCGACGACCTGGCTGGCCTCCATCATCTGCCGCACGAAGCGCGGGTTCTCGGCGATGTGGGCCCGAAGGCTGGTCACGCCCTTGGCGCGCAAGGCCCCGAACATCCCGGCCAGGGCCGAGAAATCCAGCTCCCAGAACGACACGCTCATGGCGTGGAAGACGTTACGGAAGCGGTACTCGCTGCGCCGCAGGGCCTCCTCGGCCCTGCGGGCCTCGGTGACGTCGCGGCCGGTCTCCAGCACCTGGGCGGGCGCGCCCGAAACATCCCGGCGCAGCGACCAGCGCAGGGCGATCACCGCCTCGCGGCCGTCGGCCAGGCGGCGGGTGACCTCGCCCTCCCAGCGCCCCTGCGCCAGCAGGCGGGCCTCTATCTCGTCGAGCGGCGCGGGAAACACCGTGCCCAGCAGGTCGCGGGCCAGCGCGCCCTGCGCGGCCTGCCGGCCATGGCCGTACAGGGCCTCGCAGCCCTGGTTCCAGAACAGGATGCGGCCGTCCAGGTCGCGCACCAGGATCGGCTCGTGGGCCGCGTCCAGGAGCCCGACCAGACTATTGGCCGATATGTGCAAGACGTCGCCCGGATGGTCGTGCATCGAGCTCACCGAAGGATGCGCTCCCTCATTGTTGACGCCGCACTGGCGGCGGGTCCAGCTATTTGCCCATGTCCGGTCCGACGGTGCACATTGTCGACGACGACGGCCCCCTGCGGGAGGCCCTCGACAGCCTGTTCAGGTCCGTCGGGCTGGAGACGCGCCTGTTCGGCAACGCCCAGGACTTCTTCCGCTCGGGACATGCGCATGACGCCGGCTGCCTTGTCTTGGACGTTCGACTCCCCGGGGTCAGCGGTCTCGACTTCCAGGCCCAGCTGAACGCCGCCGACATCCGCATGCCGGTGGTGCTGATGACCGGCCACGGCGACATCCCCATGACCGTGCGCGGCATGAAGGCCGGCGCCGTCGACTTCCTGGCCAAGCCCTTCCGCGACCAGGACATGCTCGACGCGGTGATGGCCGCCATGGACCGCGACCACGCCCAGCGCGCCGAGCGCTCGGGCCTGGACGACCTGCGCCGCCGCTACGAGACCCTGACCACGCGCGAGCGCCAGGTGATGGGTCTGGTCGCCGAGGGCCTGATGAACAAGCAGATCGCCTTCGAGATCGGCCTGTCGGAGATCACCGTGAAGATCCACCGCGGCGCGGCCATGCGGAAGATGCAGGCCCGTTCGGTGGTCGAGTTCGTGCGCATGGCCGAGCAGCTGGGCGCCAAGGGCGCCGCCGCGACCTGACGCCACACACCCGAGTATAGTTCCGTCCGCTCGCTGCTTGCGGCAGATAGAAGCCTCGTCGCCGCCGCTTGCCTGGACGCGCCGACGGGACGAAAGAGGACGAGTTGGTGTCGCAAGCCCCGTTGATCGCCGTCGTGGACGACGACGAAGCCGTCCGGACCTCGCTGGAGGCCCTGATCCGCTCGCTGGGCCACCGCGTCGCCACCTTCGATTCCGCCGCCGCCTTCCTGGCCTCGGAAGTCTCGGACGGCGCCGACTGCCTGATCAGCGACGTGCAGATGCCCGGTCTTTCCGGCTTCGACCTGCAGCAGGCCCTGGGCGAACGCGGCGTGCCCACCCCCGTGATCCTGATCACCGCCTTCGACGACGAACGCGCCCGCACCCGGGGCCTCGACCTCGGCGCCACCTGCTTTCTGAAGAAGCCCTTCAGCGGCGACAGCATCATCGGCTGCCTGGAAACCGCCCTGGCCCCACGCGCCAGATCGCCCGAAGCCTGACGCACCGCGCCGCTCGAACCGTCTGAATTTTCAGGGGAGAAGAAGAATGGCGCGCCCGGAACGATTCGAACGTCCGACCCTCAGATTCGTAGAATGTATTAGGGCCTTCTCCAGCGCCCTCCAGAGCCACATTACTTGCCTCCGCAAGAATTGTATGTCATTGTAATTATGATGATTTTCGCGATCTAGCGTACATTAGCGTACATGGACCTCGAGAAACTCACACGGAGCACTTCCCCCGACTAAACCCCGACTAAAATTCTGGGTCTGAACATGGCGTCCGAACAGCTTCTTCTCACAGACAAGGCGATCGCCCGACTCCCCTACGCCGAGACAGGGCAGTATCTCGTCCGCGACACGGAGCTGTCCGGCTTCCTGCTCAAGGTCGGCAAGCGCCGAAAAACCTTCATGGCGGAGGGCGAGCACTGGAAGCACGGCGTTCGCGAGTTTCGTGCTCAGGCCAAGCTGGGCGAGTTCGGCGAGCTCTCTAGCCGCGACGCTCGCAACAAGGCCAAAGACTTTCTCGGCCAGATCGCGCGGGGCGAAAAACCTGGCGGGGAAGCGAAGTCCAAGAGCGGACCGGTCACCTTACGGACGGCTTGGCAGAACTATCTTGATCGCCATTTGCTCCGTAAGGGACGCGATCCCGGAACGATCGCCAACTACCGCGACCATATCGAGCGACTGATGGCGGATTGGCTTGACCGACCGCTCGCTCGCCTGGGCGAAACGCCGTCGATGGTCGTCGAGCGCCACGAGCGGATCAGCGAGCTGAACGGACCCTACATCGCCAACGGTGCCATGCGCAGCTTACGAGCGATCTATAATCACGCCCTGAAGACCAATCCCGCGTTGCCCGGCGTGAACCCGGTCAAAGCGATCGACTGGAACGTCGAGGTCCGTCGCGACACCGGCATGGGAGACCAGGATCTTGTGGGCTGGCTGCGCCAGGCGCACGCCCTGGAAAGCCCCATACGCCGCGAGTATCACCTGCTCGTCCTGCTTTCCGGCTCGCGCCCAACCGCGCTTAAAAAGGTCCGGATTGAGCACATCGATCTCCGCAAAAGGATCCTGCACGTGCCGCGCCCGAAGGGCGGCACGAAGAAGGCCTTCGACATCCCCCTGTCGCGAGCGATGATGCGGTGCGTGATCCGGGCGATGCGTTGGGGCCGAATGCTGCATCCCGAGCAGGCCGAGTTCTGGCTCTTCCCGGCGGACAGCGCGAGCGGCCACATCGTCGAGCACAAGGAAAAGCGGATCGTTCTGTCCAAGTGGGGCAATGACCTGCGCCAGACCTTCCGGACGGTCGCGCAGATCGCCGAGGTTTCCGAGCTAGACGCCCACCTGCTGATGAACCACTCCCTGCCCGGCGTGAACACGGGCTACATCACTCGCGACCGGCTGCTCTCGGGCCACCTGCGCAAACAGCAGGAGCGAATTTCCCAGGTGGTGTGTCAGAGCGCCGCCAAGTCTGGACCGGATATTCAGCTCTGGATCGCCGGTTTCGCCAAGCATTCTGCGGGAGCGGATGGCGTCGGCCCGGGCGCTGCCGAGATGCGGATAGCGGCATAGTCCGGCAAATGGTGGGGAGCTGCCATATCGAACCGCTGACCCCGTAATTGGTCCGGTGCTGTCGGCGCCCATTCCACTAGCTCAGCATCATGCCCAAAGTCCCCGGCTTGTTGGCGTCTTGAAGATCGCGGGCGCTGCTTGATGTTCCGGCGCGGCAAGTACCGCTGATGGGCTCCAACGCGGAGGGTAATATTCAAGGCCGCCCAGCCCGCTTCGCCCACTCTGAGATCGCGCTATGCAAGGATTTGCAAATGTCGATCGAAGTCAACAAGAGCGTCATTTCCCGCTACTACGATCTCGTCAACCAAGGGGCGCTCGACGCTCTGGTCGAGCTGGTCGATACATCTTGTCGATCACCAAACGACGGCCAATTCGACGTCTGCGAACTCCAACGCTATCTGGGCGGCCTTCGCTCGGCCTTTCCGGACATGATCTGGCGCCCGTTGGACATGATGGCTGAAGGTAATCGGGTTATGGTTCTGGCTCAGATCACGGGAACCCACCTTAATCCTCTGGGCGACTTGCCGCCCACTGGAACCAGGATCGCGTTTGAAGCCCTGCAGGCCTATCGCGTTAGCGCCGGTAAGCTCTGCGAACATTGGCGGATCGAGCCGGTCGCATAGACGATCAGGATGCGGAGCCCCACCCTCTGCCTCACTAAAGCACCGCCGAACCTGTCAAATCGACGCTGAGCGTCCAAGCGCCATCGCCGCTGAAATGAGACTGTGGAGACGTCCTCAAGGACGGGTCCTCCTCCCCCAAAATCCAGGACCCGCCGCCCTCCTCACACCGCCTCAACCCCGAGGAGGGCGGCCATCCTTGTGGTTTCGCACACCGCCGCGATTGAGTTTGGCGAGAACCTCGTGCGCCGCTCGCAGATCGGCCGTGGCGTGCCCTTCGCTGAACCCTTCGACGATCGGGGCCAGAAGCGCCTCGGCCTCATCGGCCAGGCCCTGACTGTTCCAGAGCCGCGCCAGGCTGCTGGCGGCGCGCAACTCCCAACCGGTCGCGCGATGACGACGGCTCAGGTTGAGCGCACGCTTGAAGCTTGTTTCGGCGCCATCATGTTCGCCCTGACCCAGGAGGCGCTCGCCCTCGGCGCGGAAAACCTCCGGCGCGCACCAGCCGACCAGACCCGCCTCCACGCGGGCCAACACGCCGGGCGTGACGAACACCTCGGCGAAGGTCGCCATGGCGTCGGCCTGCTTAGCATCTTGGGGCGGCGCGACGGCGACGCCGGTCTGGCGCCAACGCAGCACTTCCTCGAAGCGCTGGGCCCAGCTGCGCCAATAGTTGGCCTGAGCCGCGCTGGACAAGTCCAGGAGGCGGTCGATGTGGGTCTGGGCTCGGGCCTCGTCCCCCCGCCACAGGGCGACCGGCGCGGCGGCCAAGGCCAGTGCATGGCACATGGCTATGCCCAGGTCGGCGGCGGCATGGCTGATCGCCGCCTCGACCATCTCCTCGGCCTGATCCGGATGCCCCTGGATCCACAAGATCCGGGCCATGATGATGCGCATCGAGACTTGTCGGCTGACGCCAGGCATAGACATCGACAGCGGAATGGAGCGCTGGGGATAGTTGATGACCCGCTCGGCCAGGATCCGCGCCCGATCGTGGCGTCCAAGAAAGTGCTGGGCCTGAGCCGAGGTGCGATCGCCCAGCAGGGTGATGAAGGGCTCGGACGAGACCTTGGCCACCATGCTCAGACGATTGCTGAACTCAGCCGCGGCCGGGTAGTCGGCCTTGCCGAAGGCGCAGGACCAGACCCCCAGAAGGGTCGACGCCTGCTCGCTGGCGATGCCGACCCGCTCGGCCAGTTCGTGAGCCTTGGAGAAGGCGGCTGTCGCTTCGGCTCCGGTGCCCCAGGTCAGCTGGGCGAGGTTTGCAAAGGCGGTGTTGAGCCGCATCTGCAGGATCGGGCTACGCCGCCAGCCATCGCTGACGTCTAGCGCCAGCTTCACACGCCCGCGGAACTCCGCGGTCAGAGACAGCTGCACCGCCAAGGGAACGGCCGCGGCCGTCAACGCCACGCCGAGCGGACGGTCACCAACGCTCATGCACCAGTCGATGGCTGACCTTAGATCGTGGATGACATAGCCGTAGCGCTCCACCCACTGACGCTGACCAAGCTCGTCCCAATCGCCTTCGGCCACCTTGAGCACGGCGTTGCAGACCTCGGCGTGACGACGCCGAACAAGGGCGTAGTCGTTTTCGCTCTGAAGACCGGACAGGGCGAAGTCGCGAACGGCGGCATGCAACCGATAGAGCAGGACCCCATCGACGACGTCGCGTGTGACCAGGTGCATCCCGGCCAGACGTCCCATCACCGCGCTCAGATCCGCGACTCCGCAAATCTCGGCCATGAACTGAGCTGCCGCGAGACTGATAAAGCCGTTGAAGGCAGCGAGCTGGCGCAGGAAAGCCGCGTCAGCCTCATCGAGGGCGGACAACGACCAGGCCAATACGGCATCGAGGCCAAGGCCATCGCCCCCATAGGTCGGGATACGGGCGGCCAAGGCGTCGAGATATTCGGGCGGCGCGGCCGCGACGAGTTCTATGGAAAGCGGCGCGCCAGCCAAGGCCTCGACCAGGCGGCCGTAGGGGTAGAGGTCCATATCCGACAGATCAGGCGCCATCAGCCGCTCGATCCGCCGTTGTTTCATTAGGGTCGCGGCCGGCGATGCGCGGCCGGTCTCGCCCGGAAGGCCCTGCAGCCGATAGACCCGCTCATCGGGCGCGCCCAGGGGGCGCGGCGCGCTGGTCAGGCAGCGCACGCCCGGGCACGCCTCTAGAAGGCGACCGGCAAAGCCAGGCGCGGCCTCGGCCACGCCCGCGCAATCGTCCAGCACGAGAAGACATTGCTTGTCGCGTAGATGGGCCAGGATGGTGGGAAGCGGATCTTCCGCAAGGCTGCCGACGCCGAGCGCGATCGCTACGGCCGCAGCCAACCCCTCCGGCGATTTGACGACCCCAAGGTCAACGAAACATACGCCGTCGGCGAAGCGCGTGCTGACGCCTTCGGCCGTTGCGACGGCGACGGCGCTCTTTCCAACGCCCGGCGCGCCGACAACGGTGACGAACCGGGCCTGATCCACCATCTCCGCGATGGCGCGGACATCATCGTCTCGCCCCACGAGACGGTCGCCGGGTCCTGGCAGGTTGTTTCTGGCTTTGACCACCCGCAACGCCGGGGTCGAGGGGACACGCTGGCGGCTTACCGCCGCGCCAAAGCAGTACCCCGTCGAGCGTCGGGTGATGTAGGCGCGACCGCTGGGATCAAGCCCCAGGCGCCGACAGAGGATCCGGACATAGGCCTCGATGATCTCGGCGCCGCCACCGTGTGCGCGGCCTGAATAGACGATCAGTTCATCGGGCGTGACCTGCTCTCCGGCCCGCTCGACCAGAGCCGCCAGCACCGCGAAGATCGCTTCGCCCAGATGAACGTCGCTGTCGCCCTCGCGCAGGATCTTGGCCGAACGGCGCAGGCTGAACGGACCAAAGGTGAGCGCATCTTCGACAGCGCCAGGTCTCGTGGTGCTCATCGACCCATCCGCCTCATACCGTCTCGCTCAGGGTTTCAAGAAGGGTCTTGGCCGCCCTCAAGTCGGCGGTCGAGAAGCCCTCGCTAAACTGCTCATAGATCGGAGCCAGAATTTTCGCCCCCTCCCGGCCTCGACCATCGCCGGCCATCAGCCCCGCCAGACTGGTGGCGGCCCGAAGCCGCCAAGCCAGGGCGCCCTGCCGGGTGGCCAGTTCCAGGGCGCGCTCGAAATAGCTCTCGGCGACCCTGCGAGCGTCGAGATCGCCGGCGGCCAGAGCGATGTGCCCCTCGGCGCGCAGGATTTCGGGCGCGCACCAGCCCACCACGCCACGCTCGACGCGCTCAAGGGATTCGGCGCTGGCGTAGCGCCAATCGAGCGCGCCCAAGCCGTCCAACTGCTTGGCCCCGAGCAGGTGACTGTTGACGTGCAGGCGATTGTCCAGCGGATCGGTGCTCACGGCATGCAGCATCGCTTCGGCCCAGCTGGCCCAATACTCCGTGCCCGAGGCCCGGGCGTGGTCGCGCAAACGCTCGGTGAGCTGCAAAGCCAGGCTAGTCTCACCGCGCCAGATCGCGATCGGACAGGCCGCTAGGGCCAGGGTCTGCGACAGCGCCAGCGACAGGTCCGAGGCCGAAAGCTCGATCCCTTCCAGCGCCATGGCCAGGGCCTGGTCGGCGAACCCTTCGATCCAGAGGATCCTGGACAGGATGATCCGCATGGAGACCTTGCGGTTCAGCTGCATCGGACTGCCGACAGGAAGGCGGATGCCCTGGGTCGGATGGTTGAGGACGCGCTCGGCGTAGGTCCGGCCGCGCGTGTGGTCACCCAGGAAGTGGCTGGCCTGGGCGATCTGACGATCGGAGGTCAATTGCAGCATCGGGTCGGAGCTGGCGCGGCCCAGCATGCCCAGATGCTCGGCGGCCTTCAGAGCCGCCGGATAGTCCCCCAGGCTGAAGGCCCACTGGAAGAGATCCAGCGTCGCCGATTTGTCATGGTTGGGGTCGTTGAGGGTCTCCGAGAGGCTGACGGTCTTGGCGTAGGCCGAGGTGATCATCGAACCGGAGCCGGACTCGTGGAATGAGACCGTCCCCAGGAAGGTGTTGAGCTGGACCTCGGCCAGGGGAAGCGGGAACGGCAGACGTTCCAGCTCGCTGATGGCGCGGTTCACGCGCCCCCGAAACTCCCGCATCAACGACAGCTGGCAGGCCAGCGGGACCGAAGCAGAGGTCAGTTCGATCCCCGTCACCGCATCGCCGCCGGTCGAAAACGCCCAGTCTATTCCGGCGCGGATGTCGTCGATCCACGGCGCGTAGTCGGCCATCCAGGCGTCACGCGTCTGTTCGGGCCAGGCGCGCTCGGCGCGGCCCAGAATATCCAGGCAAAGCGCGGCGTGCCGCCGCCGGACCTCATCGCCCTCGCCATGCGCCTCCAACTTGGCGACGGCATAGGCCCGCGTCATGTCGAGAAGACGATAGACAACGCCCCCGCTGGTCTCGGCGGCGACCAGGGACTTGGCGCGAAGGCTTTGAAGGGTCTCGAGCACGACGCCATCAAAGGGATCGGAACCGCACACCGCCTCGGCGGCCCGGGCCGTGAACCGACCGGAGAACACCGAGAGTCTGCGAAGCAGGCTCTGCTCGCCCGCGTCGAGCCGCTCGTAGCTCCAGTCCAGCATCGCCGCCAAGGTGCGATGGCGCGGCTGGGCGGAGCGCCGGATCTGGGTCAGGGTCAGGAGCCGCTGATCCAGCTCAGCCGCCAGTCCCGTCACGCCCAGTTGGCCGATGCGCGCGGCGGCCAGTTCGATCGCCAGCGGTATGCCGTCCAGCCGCCGGCAAAGGACGCTGACCACCGGCGCCTCGGCGGGCGACAGGACGAAGGCGTCGTCGCCGGCCTGAGCGCGTTCGACGAAGAGTTCGACCGCGGCGAACTGCAGCGCATCGTCGGCGCTGATGAAGTCGCTGGACGGGGGTGTCTGAAGCGGCGGCAGGTGGTGGACGGTCTCCCCATCGGCTCCTAGTGCCTCGCGACCGGTGGCCAGAATGGCCACTTGCGGCGCGCGGCTGAGCACTTCTTCGACGATCGCGGCGACCGTCTCGACCACGTGCTCGCAGTTGTCGACCAGCAGCAGCATTTGCTTGCCGACCAGGGCGCGCCCGAACGCCTCGACGGACTCGCCGGTGGCCGTGTTCAAGCCGAGCGTCGCGGCGAAAGCGCTGACCACCGCTTCGGCGTGGGCGACCGGCGCCAGGTCGATCAGATGAACGCCGTCGGCGTAGCGCGGCGCGACCAGATGCGCCACGGCGACAGCCACCGTCGTCTTGCCGATGCCGCCCGGACCGCAGATCGTCACCAGACGACGATCACGCAGCTGAAGGGCCAAGGCTTCCACCGCCGCGCCCCGGCCGATCATGCGCGGCAGCGCGGGCGGCGCCCGCACCCCGCCCGCCTGGATCGCGATGGGCTCGGCGTTGGCGGCGGGCGCGGGTCGCGCGCTGATCGGGGCGACGAAGCAGTAGCCGCGACCTGGGATGTTGGCGATGTAGCGGGCGCCGTCCTGACCATCCCCGATGGTCTTGCGCAGCGTGGCGATGTGGGCCCGCAGGGTCGCTTCCTCAACATAATGGCCAGGCCAGGCGGCGGCCATCAGCTCGTCCTTGCTGACGACGTCGCCGGCGCGTTCGACCAGGTGGCTCAGAATATCCAGGGCCCGTCCGCCCAGGCGGACCGCGCCGCTGGCGTCGAACAGGGCCTTCTGGGCGATGGAAAGTCGATACGGGCCAAAGCAGTGCTCGTGGCCGCCTTCCGAAAGCATGGCCAGCTCCGTTTGACAGTCGGCCAACTATGCCTGTGTCGCACCCTGGCGCAACGTTGCGCGAACGCCATCAGCCCTGTTGCGCAACACCCGCAACAACTCTTTGCAGGTCTTGACTGGCTAGCGCCCGGTCCGGGCCTCACCGTGGCATTCGACCGACAAGCGCCGGTCGAACGGCAAGGAGGGGACAATGATGTCCGTGGCTTTGGAGCTTGAGCCGAGGGCGCGGCGCGAAGAGGCGCCGCCGTCCAGTCTCAACGTCGTGCTGGAGCTGTTGGTCGATGCGACCCGGCGCCTGGGCGAGGATCACAAACCTGCTCGCGACCACATCAGCCAGGCGCGAGATCTGTTGCGCGGCGCGCTGCTCGCGCCGCCCGCCTCGGGAGGCTTGGCCCCCTGGCAGGTCAAGCGCGTGGCCGATTTCGTCGACGCCCATCTTCACGAGAAGATCCGGACGATCGATCTGGCGCGGGTCGCTCGGCTGAGCGATCGCTACTTCTCCGAGGCCTTCAAGGTCAATTTCGGGGAACGGCCGCAGGCCTATGTCACTCGCCGCCGGCTTGAACGGGCCCAGGCCATGATGGTCGAAAGCGGCGATCCGCTCTGCCAGATCGCCCTGGCCTGCGGCATGGCCGACCAGTCTCACCTGTCACGGCTCTTCCGTATTCATCTGGGCCGCTCGCCCAACCACTGGCGGCGAGAACAGGTCTGGCTTCGGACAGTCGCCGACGAACCGCCCGCTCGCCCCGCTTAGCGTCTTGACCCCTGGAGCTTCAGCAAGAGGTATGGCCCCGTTGGACGCCGGTTTGCGAGTCAGTATGTCGATCGCCAAGACCTATCTCAAAGCCGAGGACGAGACGCCCTCGGCGCCGCTGTCCCGACTGCATGTGGCGATCATCGCGGTCTGCGCCCTGGGGTTTGGTTTCGATCTGTGGGAAGTGGCCCTGACCAGCGTGCTGTCGGCGGTCTTCGGCGCCCATGCGGACCCGGCGACAACCCGCCAACTGCCGTGGCTTCTGTCCTCGATCTATATTGGCGCCCTGGTCGGCGCTCCGGTGTTCGGCAAGGCCGGGGACCGGCTTGGACGGCGCACAGTGCTGATCGGGCTGATGGCGCTTTTGGGCCTGTCCTCGCTCGCTGCGGCGATGACGCCAAGTCTGGTGGGCGTGACGGTTCTGCGCGTGATCGGCGGCATGGCCATGGGCGCCTATCCTCCGGTGATGTTCGCCTACCTCACCGATATCCTGCCCGCCGCGCGGCGTGGCCCTGTGCTGATCCTGGTGAGTGCGATCGGGGCCTTGGGTGCTCCGCTGGCCATCTTTCTGGTTCGGGACCTGACGCCGCTGGCGCCGCTCGGCCTGGAGGGGTGGCGCTGGGCCTTCGTGATCGGCGGCGGCGGCGCGGCCGTCCTGGCGGTGGCGTTCGCGGCCTTGCCCGAGTCGCCGCGTTGGCTGCTGGCGTGTGGCCGCGATGGCGCGGCCGACACGATCATGAGCCGCTTCCTGGCCTCGCCGCCGCTCGTGCGGTTCAGGACTGCGGATCAGACGCGCCCGCCGCCAGACCCGCCCCCGTCCGACACGCCCTCGCGTTTGGTCTGGGCGGTGATCTTCGGGCTCTATTTCCTCAGCGGCTGGGCGTTGATCAGCTTCCCCATCATCAGCGCCCCGATCCTTTTGGAGAAGGGCTTCAAGCTGTCCGACACCTTGCTCTATGTCGGGGTGGCCGCGTTCGGGCCGCCCATCGGCTCGTTGGCCGCCACGCCCTTCATCGACAAGATTGACCGCCGTCTGGGTCTGGGTCTCTGCGCGGGCCTGATCGCGGTCGCGATCATCGCCTTCGCGTGGGGGACCAGTCCCTTGGTGCTCATGGCGTCGGGTTTCGCCTTCAATCTTGTGGCCCTGATGTATGTGCCGATGCTCTACATCCTGGCCGGCGAGGTCTTCCCGACGCGCATGCGCAGCTTCGCTGTCGCTATCTCATGGGCGTTCAACCGCCTGGGCGCGGCTCTGGCTCCGCTGGCCCTGCTGCCCCTGCTCAAGGCGCAAGGCCCCTTCGCGATCGCCGGGATCATGATCGCCGCCCTGGCGCTCAGCGTCCTGGTCATCGTGACCGTCGCGCCGCGCGGCGCTCGGGGGCAAGCGGTTCAATGAAAGCCAGAAACCTGATGCTGCTGGCCGGCGCCTTGGCCGCGCCGCAGCTGGCGACAAGCGCGCGGGCCCAGGAACAAGGCGATCGCGTCAACGAAATCATCATCACCGCCAGCCGGCGCGAGGCCTTGCTGCGCGATACGCCCGCCGCTGTTTCGGCCCTGACGGGCGATGCGCTTGAAGACCGAGGCGTGGTCGATATCGCCAGCCTCAACGGTCTGGCGCCGGGCCTGACCGTTCTCAATGGCGGCGCCTCCAACCTTCGCTTGGCTATTCGCGGGATCCAGGGAATCGGCGAGGGCACGGTCGGGCTTTATTACGACGAGGTTGCGGTTTCCGGATCGGTCGGCGCGAGCAATGACGCGGGCGGATCCGCCCCAGGCCTGGCGCTCTTCGACGTTGAGCGGATCGAGGTGCTCCGCGGCCCGCAAGGCACGCTCTACGGCTCCAATGCGATGGCCGGCGCGGTGAAGGTCCTGTTCGCCAAGCCCAGCTTCTCAACCGAGGCGGCCGGTCAGATCGATGTCTATCATCGCGCCGGCGGCGAGCTGGGTGAACGCGCGTCGGCCCTGCTCAACCTCCCCTTGGTCGACGAGCGTCTGGCCCTGCGTCTGGTCGGGTTTCAAGACAGCGGCGGCGGCTATATCGACAGCTCCGCGCGCCAGGCCAAGAACCTCAATGACGCGCGCCGGTGGGGCGGGCGGGTGCTCCTGCGCTGGACGCCGCGGCAAGACCTGACCATCGATGCGGCCGTCCACTACGAGGACAATCGCGGCGACCTTCCGTCCTGGGTTCTGGAGGCGGGCGACTATCAGGACGACGCCCAGGCTCGCCGGACCAATCTCGACAAGCAGGAAATCTACAGCCTTACGGGTCGCTGGGATCTCGGCGCGGTCGTGGTGACGGGGCTGGCCTCGCACAGCCACCGCCGGATCGATCAGTTCAACACCGACGCCAGCGCCTTCTTCGCGACCTATCTGAACAACGCGGCCATGTGCGCGCGCTTGCGCGGCGGCGGCGCGCCCTGCTCACCCGAGACGATGGCGACGTTCAATAGCTACGTCGCCAGCTTCATTCCCAACGTCATCCAGCCGCGCCAGGCCACTGACAACGACAGCTTCGAGCTGCGCGCCAGCTCCAAGGCGGCCGCCCCTCTGGCCTGGACCGTCGGCGTCTTCCACGCCGAGCGCGACGGTGAAGTCACCAACGTCCAGATGGATGTCGATCCGGCCAACGGCCAGGTCATCGAAGGCCGCGCGCCGCGCTTCATCCGGCAGATCTCCGAGCAGTTGCGCCAGACCGCCGTCTTCGCCGATCTTGGCTGGCAGGCAAGCGAACGCCTGCGCCTGGAAGCCGGCGCGCGCCGGTTTCGCTATGAGCGCCAGAGCGCGGGCCAGACGCCGCTGGGCCTGGACCTGATCAACGCGCCGGCCACGCCCTACGCACGCTACGACGCCAGTGAGACGGGGTGGGTGTCGCGGTTCAACGCCAGCTATCGGATCGCGCCGGGCGCCCTGGTGTTTGGCCAGGCCAGCAAGGGGTATCGCCCGGGCGGGGTGAACCAGGTTCTGGGCTTGCCCGACGCACTGGTGGCCTATCGGTCGGATCACGTCTGGACCTACGAGGCGGGCGCTCGGCTCGAGGGTCTGGCCGGCCGCGCCGACCTCCAGGCCTCGGCCTTCCGAAGCGATTGGAGCAATCTGCAGGCGCTCGGCTCGCGTCCCGACGGCCTCTTCCGCTTCACCGCCAACGCGGGCGCCGCCGAGATCTCGGGTGTTGAATTGGAGGCTCGGATCCGGCCCGCGAGGGGCCTTAGCCTGACGGGCGCGCTGACCGCCCTGGACGCGGCGCTCTCCGAAGATCAGATCAACGCCGCCGTGGTCGCCGCCGGCCGCAAGAACGATCGCGTCCCCTACATTCCCAAGACCATCGCGACCGCCTCGGCGCGCTACGAGCGCCCGATCGCCGGCCTCACCGGATCGATCCAGTTGGACCTGAGCTATTCAGGCGCGTCCTACTCGGAGTTTCGGCCCACCAACGCCTTCTACCGACGGCTTCCCAGTTCCGTCCTGACCAACCTGCGTGTCGGCGTCGAGAGCCAGGATGGTCGGTGGTCGATGCTGGCCTATATCGACAACCTGTTCGACGAGGTTGCGCTGTCGACCGCCACCGCCAACGCCGTCACCCTTGGCCGAACCCAGGTGACGAGCGCGCCCCCGCGCACGCTGGGCCTGGTTGTCCGGCGCCGGCTCTAGCCCGCAGAAACCGTCATTACCGCGCTCTCGTCCCAGTTCGCGTGGGCGTCTTCAACACATTCGATCGGGCGGCTGGCACGAAGGAGGGACACCGCTGCTCGCGCCAAATCCTGGCGGACAGCGGCCAGTCCGAGATCCTCGCCGGGAGCCCGCCATGACGTCCGCATCCTCCACAGATCGTCTTCGCGACGAGCCCCTCGTCTCTCGCCGGAGTCTGGTGGCCTCGGGACTGGCCCTGGTCGCGCTGGCGGGCCTGGCGCCAGCGACCCAAAGCCTGGCTGCCGCGCCCGCCGGCGAGGCGGTCGTCCCGTTCAAGGTCGCGCTGGCGCAAGCCGATCTGGACGATCTCAAGCGCCGACTGGCCGCGATCCGCTGGCCAGACCCGGAAATCGTCCCCGATCGCAGCCAAGGTATTCGCACCGAACCGATGAAGGCGCTGATGGCGCACTGGCGCGACAAGTATGACCTGCGCCGGATCGAGCGGGAGCTGAACGCCTATCCGCATTTCAAGACCAGGATCGACGGCCTCGACATCTGGTTCCTGCACATCCGCTCCAAGCACCCGCAGGCCAAGCCGATGATCATGACCCATGGCTGGCCTGGATCGGTGCTGGAGTTCGTGAAGGTCATCGGTCCGCTGACGGACCCGACCGCCCACGGCGGCACGGCCGATCAGGCCTTTCACCTGGTGATCCCCGCGCTTCCGGGCTTTGGCTTCTCGGGCAAGCCCAGCAAGCCCGGCTGGACCCACCAGACGACGGCCCACGCCTGGTCGACGCTGATGCGTCGGCTGGGGTACGAGCGCTTCGTGGCCCAGGGCGGCGACTGGGGCGCGATCGTCACCACCCTGATGGCCCGCGACCATGTCCCGGGGCTGGACGCCATTCACTTGAACTTCCCGATCGTTCTGCCGGCCAAGCTGCCGACCGCCCCGACGCCGCAGGAAGCCGCCGCCATCGCCGCGCTCAAGCTCTACAGCGACACCCGGTCGGGCTACTTCCACGAGATGGCCAACAAGCCCCAGACGACGGGCTTTCTGCTCTCGGACTCGCCGCTGGGCCAAGCCGCCTGGATGTACGACCACTATGTCGACGCCACCGAAAGCGGCGGGGTGCCCGAGACGGTCCTGACGCGCGACGAGATCCTCGACGAGATTATGCTCTACTGGATCACCAACACCGGGGCGTCCTCGGCCAGGACCTACTGGGAAAACCGCAACTTCACCTTCACGGCGATCCCGCTCGATATCCCGGTCGGCATCAGCGTCTTCCCCGGCGAGGTCTATCTGCCCCCTCGCAGTTGGGGCGAGGCCGCCTACAGCAAGCTGATCTGGTGGAACTATCCGCCCAAGGGCGGCCACTTCGCCGCCCTCGAGCAGCCGGCCCTGTTCGTCGACGAGCTGCGCAACTGCTTCGCCAAACTGCCCGCGGCCTAGCGCCGCCGCATCCGCCTCCCCAACCGAAGAGACCCCTCATGACCCATACGTCCTCGACGCGCCGCGCCGGCGCGAGCCTTCGTCGCGCCCTGATGGCCGGTGCCCTGGCCTTGTCGTTCGCTGCGCCTCTGGCCGTCTCGACGACCGTCTTCGCCGCCCCTGCCGACCGCGTCATTCCCGCGGTGTCCGACGCCGACCTCGCCAAGCGTCTGGGCGACTTCAAGAGCGCCTATGCCGACGTCAACGGCACGCGCATCCACTACGTGATCGGCGGCAAGGGCCCGCCGCTGGTGCTGATGCCCGGCTGGCTGCAGACCTGGTGGGAGTTCAACAAGGTCATGCCCGAGCTCTCCAAGCACTACACCGTCATCGCCGTCGACATTCGCGGCATGGGCGGCTCGGCCAAGCCGGCTGGCGGCTACGACAAGAAGACCATGGCCGGCGACATCTACGGGCTCATCCGCTCGCTGGGCTACGAGAAGGCCAATATCGCCGGTCACGACATCGGCGCGATGGTCGCCTACGCCTATGCGGCCAACTATCCGCAAGGTACGATCAAGCTGGCCCTGATCGACACGCCCCACCCAGCCGAGGGCTGGAAGGGCCTACCGATGATCCCGCCCAAGGGCTCGTTCGGCGCCAAGGTGGACGACGCCCATCCGGTCTGGCCGTGGTGGTTCGCGCTCAACCAGGTGCCGGAGCTTCCCGAAGAGTTGCTGCTGGGCCGCTATCATCTGATCCAGGATTGGTCGTTCAACTACATGCTGCGCGACAACGCCTCGATCCCCAAGGCCGACCGCGAGATTTACTTCGCGGCCTACAACAACGCCGACGCCATCCGCGGCGGCAACGGCTGGTATCGCAGCTTCGCCCAGGACATCGACGACGAGGCCACCTACGGCCCGCTGAAGATGCCGGTCCTGGCCCTGGGCGGGATCGGCTACCCCTGGCTCCAGGCGGCGCTGCCGCCCAAGGCGCCCGACCTGAAACTCGTCAAGGTCGACAACAGCGGCCACTTCGTTCCCGAAGAACAGCCCCAGGTCCTGATCAAGGAATTCGTCGCCTTCTTCCGCTGACGCGGGGCATCGGGCGGCGATCCGGTTCGACGTCGTCGGCCGGATCGCCGCCTCGTTCACGAAAGGGACCGCCTCGATGCGACGCTTCCTCAGCCTCATCGCCCTGGCTGCCTATGGGATCGGTCTCTCAGCGGGACTGGCGGTTCAACTTCGCCGGCCGCCTCCGACCTTCCCCGTGGTAACGCTTGGCCAACACCCCGTCCGCTAAGGCTCGCGCCGCGTCGGCGTTACGGGGAGAACCATGGACAAGATCTGCATTCACGAAGCTGGCCACGCCGTCGTCCTCAAGCGGGAGATGGGCAAGGTCCCTGTTCACCTGCATTACGATCCCAAGACCAGCAAGGCTCTGACCAGTTCAGGTCTTGCCCTGCCGCAGAACGGCCATGACGCCACCCGCTTCGCCGCTTACTTCTTCGGAGGCGCGGCGGCCGTCAGCCACGCAAAAGCCACAGGCGATCTGCCCGACAGCACAGACCCTATGATCGGCTACGCTGGCCCGCCCGGCAGCGGCGCGGATCTTGACCTTGTTCGACAGCTTGGAGACCGTGGCGCGGATCTCGTCGGCGCCCGCGGGTGCGCCGAGGATGCGGTCCGCCAATTCTGGGACGTCGTCCTGCGCATCGCCAGCCAGCTGCAAGACCATTCACCGATCCTCCAGCCCGAACTCGCCGCGTTGCTGGCAAACGTTCCCCAACGAACCTAGGGCGGGTCTGGCCTTAGCCCTTGTAGGCGAGGCCGGGCGGATCTGGCGGCAGCGGAATGAACTCGCTCTCGCCCACGATTGCGTCGAAGCGCTGGGCGCGCCAGTCGGCCTTGGCCTGTTCGATGCGCTCGACCGAGCTGGATACGAAGTTCCAGTAGACGTGCCGCGCCTCGGGGAGCGGCTCGCCGCCGACGAGCATCACGCGCGCGCCGGCGTCGGATTTCAGGACGATTTCCGCCGCGGGCTTGAAGACGACGAGACGGCCAGCCTCGTGGACGATCTCGTCGCCGGCCACGCTCAGCGAACCGGAGACGATGTAGATGGCGCGCTCGACATAGTCGGCCGGGATTTTGAGGCGGCTTCCGGCCGCAAGGATGATGTCGGCATAGACGAGGTCGGAAAAGACAGGGGTTGGCGCCTGCGCGCCAAATCCCGTGCCGGCGACGATGGTGATCTCGGCCCCATCGCCCAGTAGGCGCGGCAGCGACGCAGCCGCATGGTGGGAGAAGCTCGGCTCGATCTCCTCAAGCGCCTTGGGCAGGGCGACCCAGATCTGTTGCCCAAACACCGTGCCGCCGGCGTTGCGCGCCTGCGGGCTCGAACGTTCCGAATGGACGATGCCGCGGCCCGCAGTCATCCAATTGGCCTCGCCGGCCCGGATGGTCTGCACGTGGCCGGCGCTGTCGCGATGAACGATCTCGCCCTGGATCAGGTAGGTCAGGGTCGAAAGGCCGATATGCGGATGGGGCCTGGTGTCGAGACCCTGGCCGGCGCGAAACACGGTGGGACCGAACTGATCGAAAAACACGAAGGGACCAACCATGCGACGCTCGCGGGTCGGCAAGGCGCGCAGCACCTGAAAGCCGTCGCCAAGGTCGCGCACGGCCGGCAACACCACCTTCTCGATGGCGGGCGCGGGGCTATCTGGGAGGGTTTCAGGCATTGTCGGTCTCGTTGCGAACGGCCTGCGCGGAGGTCAAGCCGCGCAGGCCCTTGATCCAAGCGGAGCGCTTGGCGCTCAGTGAGCGGCCAGCGGGTCTGAGATCGAAGGGGGCGCGGCGGCGACGACCGGCGTCGCCGTGGGATTCTGCGCCCAGGACAGCGCATAGTCGGCCACATCCTCCCAGCCCGGCGCTGCGATCAGTAGGTGCGAACGGCCCGCGAAGCTCTTGAAGGCGGTGAGCGCCGGCGAGGCCGCATAGCGCTTGAGGTTCTGGCGCACCATCGCCGGCTCGATGGTCTTGTCGCCCGTGGCGCTGACGAGCAGCAGGGGCGCGCGCTCGGGGTTCTTCCAGTCGATGGACGAGCCGAGACCGAGGACCGATTGGTAGTAGATCCGCCCGGGCGCCGGAACGATTTCCTGGTCGAAGAACGCGTCCTGCACGGCGCGCGGCAGATCGTTGGCGAAATACTTGCCGAACGCGGCGCGCTTCATGCGCAGCACCCGCCGCCACCCCGCCCAGGCCGCGAACACCGGAAAGGCGGCAGCCAGAGCGACAGGCCCGGGCTTGATGCCAGCGGCTGGGGCCGGTTCGATCGAGACGCCGGCCGCGCCAAGGCCCCGATCGAGCAACATCTGGACGATGAGCCCACCGTAGGAATGGCCGATCAGAATGGGGGCCTCGGGCAGGCTGGCGATGATGCCGGCATAGTGGTCGGCGATGCGGCCCAGGGTGAGATCAGCCAGGCCCGGATCGGGACGTTCCCGCAGGGTGGCGATCGGCGCGTCCATCAGCGGCCAGGCCGGCGCCAGAACCGTGAAACCTCGCGCGGCATAGCGATGGCGAAAGCCGTCCAGCGAGCTGGGCGTAAGCCAGGCTCCATGGATCAGAAGCACAGTCTTGGACATCGGTTCGCTCCGGCCGCCAGCGAGGGTGGCGTGCCGGCGGCGGGGCGGGGGACAGGAACCGCCGCCGGCACGATTGTGGCCCGTCGCTGGAGGCGACGAAGCCCGGCGTGTAGGGGGAGACAACGCCGATCCTTGCGAGGGTCGCGCCGGCCGGGGGAGGGTTGGGCGGCGTCCGATCGCCCAGACAGAGTGCCAAACGTCGGCGCGCAGCGAACTTGCCTTGGCGTATCGGTCTGATCGCGCCCCGGTTTGCTCCAAGCCATACCCGGGTATGGGTCATGTGAAATTCACACAACGCTGGTTTGCGACTTGCATTAACTCGCCTCGCGCGGGACGCTCTTGGTGAGGCTGGGGGGCTGATCGTGAACAACAGACGGACGTGGATCATCGCGGGCCTGGCGATCCTGGGCGGGGGGCCGGTCGCCGCCGACGAGATCTATTTCGGCAATCTTCATGCCCATACCAGCTACAGCGACGGCAGCGGCGCGCCGCGCGAGGCCTTCTCCATGGCCAAGAGCGCCGGCCTCGATTTCTTCGCGGTCACTGAACACAATCACAAAGACGCCGAGATGGGGGCCACGCCCGATCGCCGCGACAACAAGCTCATCGCCACCCAGCCGGCGCTCTATCAGGGCGCCGACGCCGCATCGCTGAAGTCGGCGGCCGCCAAGGCCAGCAAGGATGGACAGTTCATCGCCCTCTACGGCCAGGAATTTTCGACCATCAGCTCGGGCAACCACGTCAACGTCTTCGACGCCGCCAGTGTCATCGACGCCAAGAGCGGCGATTTCGCCGATCTTCTTGATTGGCTGAAGCGCCACCCCGACAGCGCCGGAGCGATCCCGGTCGTCCAGTTCAACCATCCTCGCGGCGGTCAGCGGTTCGAGACGGACTATGGCCGCGTAAAGCTTGGCCCGGACGAAAACTGGGTCGCCACGCTCGGGCCGGCCGTTTCCCTGATCGAGGTGCTGAACGCGCCGGCCATGGAGGAAGGCGGCCTTCACCGCGCCGAGAGCAAGGAGCGGCAGTATCTCGCCTATCTCAATGTCGGCTTCCGGATCGGCCCCAGCGTCGGCCACGACAATCACTACAAGACCTGGGGCACGATCAGCCACGCCCGCGTCGGCGTCTACGCCGCCAGTCTGACAAAGCCCGCGATCCTTTCAGCGCTGCGGGCAAGGCGCACCTTCGCCTCCGAGGACAAGAACCTGAAGGTGATCTTCCGCTCGAGCGGATGGGTCATGGGCGACGTCGCGCCGGCGCCGGCGACCGACACCGAATATGATCTGTCCCTAGACCTGCACGATCCTGACGAGCCCAATGCGGCCTACCGGATCGACGTTTTTCAGGACATGCCGGGTGGAGATCCGGCGTTTCGACCCGTGCAGTCCTACAGGGTGCAGGGCAATGGGGTCTGGACGCTGGATGGCGTCTATGCGCGGCAGGCGGGCGAATACGTCCTGGTCCGGGTGACGCAATCGTCTGGACCTGACGCCGAGCACGAGGACGAGGACCGCGCCTGGAGCGCGCCGATCTGGTTCGACGGCGCGGCGGCGCCCTTGACGCCGCCCTCGCTCGCGACCCCGGCCTTGCGGCTGGTGTCGCTGCTGCCCGATCCTGAAGGGCCGGACCTGCAGAACGAGCAGATCACCGTCGCCAACACGACAGACGCGCCTTTGAGCCTGGCGGGCTGGCAACTGCGCGATCTCAGCGGCGCCTACTGGACCTTCGACACCAGCATTGTCTTGGCCGCGCGCGCCGAGCAGACGCTTACCCGCGCTGGCCAGCCTCTGTCGCTCAACAACGGCGGCGACACCGTCGAATTGCTCGACGCCAAGGGCATGGTGGTTCAAACCTTCACCTACCCGAAGGTCCAGGTGAACCAGGTCGTGACGACGGACGGACCCGCCTGAGGCCGGCGCGTCAGCACCCGCTCGCGACGAGAACGACGCCGGGATCGACAAACCAGCGTGCGGATCGTCGATATCTGGTGATCGGCCTCAGCGACCCTGACCTCTTCTTCAAGGATGAGGTTGCCCCATGCCCAACACCGGTCTCGACGCTCTGCTGTCGCCTGAAGACAGCGTCCTGCTGCTGATCGACCATCAACCGTTCCAGTTCGCCAATCTGCACAGCCATGAGCCGACGATCATCGTCAATAACGTCGTGGGACTGGCCAAGACGGCCAAGGCCTTCGGTGTGCCCACCATTCTGAGCACCGTCATCGAGGCGCGCGGCGGCGCCCTGATCAAGGGCCTCCAGGACGTCTTCCCCGACCAGAAGCCGATCGATCGCACCTTGATCAACACCTGGCAGGACGCGCGGGTGGTGGAGGCGGTCAAGGCGACTGGCCGCAAGAAGCTGGTCGTCGCCGCGCTGTGGACCGAAATCTGCTTGGCCATGCCGGTGATCCAGGCCCTGGGCGAGGGCTACGAAGTCTATTTCGTCACCGATGCTTCGGGCGGGGTGACGCTCGAAGCGCACGAGATGGCGGTGCGAAGGATGGCCAGCGCCGGCGGTCAACCGATCACCTGGATGGCGGTGATGGGCGAATGGCAACGCGACTGGGCGCGCGAAGGCACCGTGCCGGCCGTCGCCGAGATCCTCGCCGAGCACGGCGGCGGCAGCGGCATCGCGTTCGCCTGGGAACTGCAGCTGCTGGCGACGAGCCCGCCGGACGCCAGCGCGTCGGTCGCCGCCTGATCCGTCCGACCCCAGCCCTCATCCTCGATCCGACGAAGGACATTATGGAAAAGCTCACCTCCACTTCCGCCGCGGCCGGTCGCCTGCTGATCGCCGTGATCTTCATCGCCAGCGGCCTGACGAAGCTGTCGGCCCCCGCGGCGACCATCGGCTATATCGCCGCGGTAGGCCTGCCAGCGCCTCAGGTCGGCTATGCAGGCGCGGTCCTGGTCGAACTCGGGATCGGCTTTCTGTTCCTGATCGGCTTCAAGACCCGGATCATGGCCCTGGTTCTGGCTGGGTTCTGCGTGGCGACGGCGATCTTCTTTCATCGCGCCGTCGGCGACCCGAACCAGGCTATCCATTTCCTCAAGAACCTGGCCATGGCCGGCGGGCTCCTGCAGATCGCCGCGTTCGGCGGCGGGGCGCTCAGCGTCGACGCCCTGCGCCAGCGCCCCTCGCCGCTGTTTGGCGGCCGTCCCCTCGCCCAGCCTTAAGACAAGCCTCACGGCCAAGAACCATCGCCTGGTCGCCCCGCGCGGCCGGGCGATTTTTGCGTTCTAGCCCAGGCTTCCCGCGAAGCGTTCGGCATAGCGCTCCTTGCGAAACACTTCGACGACATGGTCGATGAAGGCGCGCGTCTTGGCCGGCAGCAGGGCCCGGTTGGAGTAGTAGAGCGAGATGGGACCCGCGTCGGCGTACCACTGGGGGACGAGGCGCACCAACGCGCCGCTCTCCAGGTAGGGCAGCACATCGGGTACGGCCAGCAGACTGACCCCCAGCCCCAGGATCGCGGCCCGGCGCATGGCCGAGGGATCGTTGAGCACGATGGTGTCGCGCAACGGCGCGGCCACTTCTCGGCCATGGGCGTCTCGCATCATGTGTTCGCGCACCCGCCCGGTTCGAGCCGAACGCATGACGATCCCGTCAAGGGCGATGAGACCCGAAGGATCGACCAGAGGCGCTTTGTCCTTGATGTAGTCCGGCGCGGCCACGGCGATGATATGGGCTGGCGCCAGGGTGCGCGACACAAGGCCCGCGCCCAACTCGAACCCGCCGCCGACGGCCGCGTCGAACCCTTCGGCGATCAGGTCGACGGGCCGGTTTTCAAGCTGCCAATCGATGCGCACGGCCGGATAGCGCGCCATGAAGGCGGGCAACATCGGCAGCATGTAGCGCTCGCCGAAGGTTGGGCTGAGGCTGACCTTCAAGATCCCGGCCGGCGCGTCGCGATCGGCGCTCATCACCGCGATCGCCGCCTGCAGGGCATCCAGATTATTGCCGATCTCGCCCAGGAACCGCTCGCCAGCCTCGGTGAGGGTCAGCTTGCGGGTGCTCCGTTGAAACAGGCGCACCCCCAAATTCTTCTCCAGCGTGGCGACGTTGCGACTGACCGCCGCCGGCGTCAGGCCCAGCCGGCGCGCGGCGGCGGAAAAGCCCCCCAGTTCGGCGCTACGCACGAACGACTCCAGGTTCGCCAGGCTTTCCATGCCGCTACTTTCAAGTTTGACTTGATACTGATGCAAGCCACTCACGACTAATACGAGGGGATTGGGATCGCAATATGGGCTTCATCAAACCACGGAGCTTTTCCATGACCACCCAAGCCCAAACCCTTTCCGGCAAGACGGCCCTCGTCACCGGCGGCTCGCGCTCGATCGGCGCGGCCATCGCCAAGCGCCTGGCCGCCGACGGCGCCCAGGTCGTCCTGACCTACAGCGCCTCGCCGGCCAAGGCCGACGAAGTCGTCGCCGCCATCACCGCCGCCGGCGGCAAGGCGATCGCCGTGCAAGCCGACGCCGGCGACCCGGACGCCGTCCGCGCGGCCGTCACCAAGACCGTCGAGACCTTCGGCGGCCTGGACATCCTGGTGAACAACGCCGGCGTCGCGGTGAACGCGCCGATCGAAGACTATGCCTTCGCCGACTACGAGCGGATGATCGCGGTCAATGTCACGGGCGTGTTCGTGGCCACCCAGGAAGCGGTGCGCCACATGAAGAACGGCGGCCGCATCATCCACATCGGCAGCTCGATGACCCGCTACGCGGCCTTCCCGACCGCCTCGGTCTACACCCTGACCAAGGGCGCGGTGGCCGGCTTCAATCGCAGCCTGGTGCGTGACCTGGGCCCCAAGGGCATCACGGTCAACACCGTCCACCCCGGCCCGACCGACACCGACATGAACCCCGCCGACGGTCCGGTCTCGGCCATCGTCGGCCCGGGCATCGCGGTCGGCCGCTACGGCCAGTCGGGTGAGATCGCTGGTCTGGTGGCTTACCTCGCCAGCCCTGAAGCGGCCTTCGTCACCGGCGCGGACATCCTCGCCGACGGCGGCTTCACCGCCTAACCGCCCCGCGCTCCCTCAAGCTGAAGGATTACGATCATGACTATCGGCATCATCGGCGCGGGCGCGATCGGTTCGGCCTTCGCGCGGGCTCTGGCCCGCGCGGGGATCGAGGCGACGATCGCCAACAGCCGCAGCCCTGAAAGCCTGGCCAGCCTGGTTCAGGAGCTGGGCCCCACGATCAAGGCCGGCACGCGTGAAGAGGCCGCCAGCGCCGACATCGTCCTGGTGGCGGTCAACTGGTCCAAGCTGCCCAAGGCCCTGGAAGGCCTGGGCGACTGGAAGGGCCGCATCGTCATCGACGCCAACAATCCGATCGAGGCGCCGCTGTTTCGACCGGTGGATCTGGGCGGCCGGCCGTCAAGCGAGGTCTTCGCCGACCTCGTCCCCGGCGCTCGGGTGGTCAAGGCGTTCAACCACCTGCAGCCCCGCCTGATCGAAGGCGATCCGCGCAGCGAAGGCGGCCGTCGCATCCTGTTCGTCTCCGGCGACGACGCCCGGGCCAAGGCTCAGGTCAACGCCCTGATCGAACGCCTGGGCTTCTACCCGCTCGATCTCGGCTCCACCGAAGTCGGCGGTCGTCTGGCCCAGTTCCCGGGCGGTCCGCTGCCCACCCACAACCTCGTCAAGTTCGGCTGAGCCGACGCCCCCGCCGATCGGCGGGGGCGCTCATCGGAGTCCCCCATGGGTCCCTCAACGTCCGAGGCCGCCGCCGACCACCAGGGTCCGGCCGCCTCCTGGCTGGCCGTCGCCACGATCGGCGTCGGCGCCTTCGCCCTGGTCACCACCGAGTTCCTACCCGTTGGTCTGCTGCCCAAGATCGCCCAAAGCCTCGGCGTGACCGAAGGCGTCGCGGGTCTGTCGGTGATGACGCCCGGCTTCGTCGCCGCCGTCGCCGCTCCGGCGACCATCGGCCTTGCCGCCGGCTTCGACCGCCGCAAGGTCCTGCTGTTCCTGCTGGGCCTCTTGGCGCTGTCGAACCTGGTGGTCGCCCTGGCGCCCAACTTCACGACCCTGCTGATCGGCCGTGTGCTACTGGGCCTGGCGGTCGGCGGTTTCTGGACCATCGGCGGATCGCTTGGTCCGCGACTGCGACCGGGCGCGGAAGGCCCCAAGGCCTCGGCCCTGATCCTGTCGGGCGTATCTGTGGGCACCGTGGCTGGTGTTCCGGCCGCAGCGCTGCTGGGCGAGGCCTTCGGGTGGCGCTCGGCCTTCGTGGTCGCCGCCGTCATGGCCGGCGTCGTGGCCTTGGCGCTGTCGATCGTTCTGCCCAGCATCAAGCCGCAATCGAGCCAAGGCCTGCGCGGCCTGCCCGACGTCATGCGCCTGCCCAAGGTGCGGCTGGGCTCGGCGGCGGCCGTGCTGATCTTCATCGGACAGTTCGCCGGGTACACCTACATCACCCCCTTCCTCAATCAGGTCAGCGGCGTGACGGCCGGCGCGCTCAGCGCGGTGCTCCTGGGCTATGGCGTGACGGGATTCCTGGGCAACATCGTCGGCGGCTGGATCGCCAGCCGCGACGTGCGGGTCTCGGTCATCGCCATGGCGATCCTGACCGCTGGCTCGGTGGCGCTCCTGGCCCTGACCGGCGCCAATCCGATCGCTGCGGTGATCGCCGTGCTCGCCTGGGGTCTGGCGTTCGGCATGCTGCCGATCACCATGCAGACCTGGATGTTCAACGCCGCGCCTGATCGCCTCGAGAACGTCGGGGCGCTCTTCGTCTCGGTGGCCCAGCTTTCGATCGGCGCGGGCGCGCTGGTCGGCGGTCTGGTCGTCGATCGCGCTGGCGTCGTCAGCGCCATGTGGGTCGCCGCGGCTTCCGCCGTCGCCACCGGCCTGCTGATCGGTCTGGCCGGCGGACGCGCCTCGTCAAACGCCGAGGCCCAGGCCGTGGCCGCCGAGTAGCCGACGCCTGGGGCGGCGCGGGCTTCCTCGCTCGCGCCGCCCCTTCGACGCCGGATGATCCAATAACGCACGCGACCCTCCGGGCTAGGCCTTGGGTTCTCCGCGCCGCCCCCGGCGATCCAAGGACACCCCCTATGACTAGCCGCCTCCCGTTCGATCCCGCCCGCCGAGCCCTCGTAGGATCCGCCGGCGGTCTGGCCGCCCTGATGGCCGCGCCGGGCGCTTCGGCCTCGCCCCAAACCGACACCGCCCAGGACGCCGAAGCGCGCGCCATCGTCGGACGACTGATCGCCGAGGTGCAGAGCGGCGGCGACTTCGCGTTGTTCGAGGAACTGTTTGATCCGGACTTCGTCGATCACACGCCGTTTCCGGGCTATTCGCCGGACAAGGTCGGCGCGCGGCGCATCTATCACACCTTCCGCGACGCCTTCCCCGACTTCCGGGCCGAGGTCCACCTACAGGTGGTCGCCGATGGCCGCGTCGCCTCGTTCAAGACCTATCGCGGCACGCACAAGGCCACCTTCATGGGCCTAGCCCCGACCGGACGACAGATCGCCTTTCCGATCATGGACATCGTCGAGGTCCGAGGGCGCAAGATCACGGCGCACTGGGGCGTGCCCCACGGCCTGGTGCTGTTCCAGCAGTTGGGCGTGAAATCTTTCGACGAGATCAAACCGGCCTAAAGCCCCCGCAGTCGCAGCCTAACCCTGGTTGCCTCGCGGCCGCGAAGCAGACCAAGGTTTGTCCAGGGGGCGACTGATGGACACCATAGGGGGGATCGCGCTGGCGGACGACCAGCTGGCCCGGCGAGCGATCGCCGCCCTCCAAGGCTATTCCTACCAGCTCTATGCGACCGCGCTCGCCTGGGTCTCTCTCAAGACCAACGAGACGTTGCTCGTCGAGGTGGCGGAAGACTACGCGGTCGTGGCCAGGGGCGCGCTGGCGCTCGTGCAGGCCAAGAATGAGGAAGGCCGGACGGTCACCCTGCGCCATCCCGGCGTCGTGAAAATGTTGAACGGTTGGTGGTCCATGCGAACGGTCAACCCGGATCTGCGCGTCACCACCTGCTACCTCTCTACCGGACGCGCGGGCCGTGAGGTCGGCCTTTCGTTTCCCTCCCGCCTGAAGGGGCTCGACTATTGGCGCAGCGCCGCCGCTGGCGATGATCCAGAGCCTATCCGTCAGGCGCTACAGCAGCTGGACTTGGCCCCAGCCTTCGGCGCCTGGCTGCGGGAGGCCAGCGACGACGTACTCCGGCGAGATCTGCTGTGCAGTGTGACGTGGAGCCTCGGCGGCGATACCCTTGAGGAGCGTCGCCATCAGTTGGCTGGCCGCATTCGCCAACGACCAGGCCTTCATCTGATGCAGAATGAGGCCCAGCGCGTCGTGGACGCCATTGTCGTCCGCCTTCTGGAGGTTGCGTCTCGCCACGAGGCCAGCCCCCTCTCGTCAGCCAACCTTGATGAGCTCATTGAGGCCACTGCCAGCATCACCCTAAGCACTGACCAGTTTCGGCGTGTCGCCAGCGGCGCCCTGGAGTCTTTCAGCCCGCCGCTGTTCCTCCCCGGCCAAGACGATGCGAGCGGCCGCCTCTTCTACTTCGCGGCGCAAGATCGCGTGCCGCTGATCGGCCGGGCCAATGAGATGTCGGCGCTGAGCGCTTGGACGCGCGCCGATGACCGGTTCAGCTGGACCCTGTTGACCGGTCCTGGCGGCGGCGGAAAGAGCCGGCTTGGTCTTGAACTGTGCCTTCAGGCCCAGATGGACGGATGGTCGGCCGGGTTCCTACCGATGGCCTCGAGCTTTTCCAAGCCCGACAACTTTACGCGCTTCAACCCGGCCCAACCGACCCTGATGGTGATCGACTATGCGGGCGAAAATCCAGACGCGGTCGGCCAAATCGTGCGGACGCTCTGCGAGCGGGCGGCGGCCAGAGACTTGAATACGACCATCCGTCTGCTGCTGTTGGATCGGAACGGTCACGAAGGGCCTTGGTGGCTGCGCTTCTGCGACGGCCACGAACGGTTCATGCAGCAGTATCGGGGCACGCTTGGCTCCAACTACCTCAAGCTCCCCCCGCTTGCCGGGCAAGACGTGGTGGCGATTGTTCGCCATCTGGCCTGCGAAAACTCTGATCGCGCCGAAACAATCTCCAAAGCCGTCGAGGGGTTGGATCCTCTCAAGCGTCCCCTGTTCGCGGCGTTGGCCGGCGACGCCCTAAGAGCGGGACGCGACCTGCGAAGCCTGGATCGAAACGGTCTCTTGCACGACATCCTGGCGCGCGAGCGCCGTCATTGGCGAACACTGGCGCGGTCAGACGAGGAGCAGCGCCAGCACGTGGCCGCCTGCGTTCTGGCGACCATGACCGGTTCGCTGGATCTGCCCCAAGACGGGCTCGACCTGGCCAGTCCGCTCATGCCGTTCCACGAGGGCGCCTACAACGATCAGCTCATCGCCGCCATCACCGGGCGAAGCGATGCCTTCAGGATCACACCGCTTGAACCAGACATCGTGGGTGAGTGGCTGGCTTTGGAAATGCTGCGCCCGCGCACGCCCTTTGACTCAGCCCCCGCCGAACTTCTCAGGCTCGCGGCCGATCGCAATCAACGCTTCCAAAAATCAGCGGACCATTTTGCGGCCTTCTGCGCGCGAGCGATCGAGGATTTTCCCAACGAGGTCATGGAGACCTCATTGACGACCCCGCCGCCCCCGACAGCGCCGGAGCATGTTCAAAGGGCCTTCATCACGATCCTCCAACGCGGCTTTCCGCACATCCTCGCCTCGCATCCCGCGCAATCTCGGGCGCTCTTCGACGCGCTCGCGCCGATCTTGGAACACCACCCGTCATCCGAGGTTGCTGGCGATCTTGCTCAAGCGCGGACCATCTACGTCGCGTACTTGCCGGCGGCCGCGCTTTCGCAAGCGGTCGGGATCTTCGACGAACGGTGCGAGGCTTGGCGGCAAAGGACGGGCGACTGGGTCGAAGGCCGACAGCTGGCCTACATGGGCGAGGTGATCATCGACCGCCATCTCGCCATCGACGATCCCAAAGCCGCGCAAGCGGTCTTCGATCGACTGCTGACGATGCTGCAACTCTTCCGTGGCGGCGAGGAGTTCGAGGAGGTCGCCGCAGCTGTCGCGTCCGCGGGGCTCTACCTTCGGGACTGGCTCGAAAGCGAGGGCGATCAGGGCGACGTCGATCGCTTGGATCAGTTGCTCTGGGCGTCTCCGCGCGACGAGATGGGGATTGATCTGGCGGCGGCGTGCGGCGAGGCCATGTTGGAACGCTCGACCGTGATCGATGAGCACAGCGGCTATCTGGAACTGAAAAAAAGGGTGCGCGAACGCCCCGAAGTCGCCGGCAACATCTTCTTCGCCGCCTGCCTGGGCGTGGGTAGTCTCAAGCCAATGCCGAGCGAGACCCATCTGGCTTTCTTCGACCGGATCAAGGACGTCGTCGACTGGGTGGAAACCCATCGTGCAGCGCCCGACATGGGCGAGGCCGTCGATTACCTCTTTGAGGACGGGATCATCTCCGACGACGCCCCCGACGCCTTCGTGCTCGGCCCGGTTCCCGCAACAGCCCTGTTCAACGCCTGGCGCGAAAGCCTCCGTGACGGCTGGATGGGCCACAACGCGACCTTGGCGCTCCAGACGGAGCTGGAAGAGGTGCTTGCCGCCAACGACTACGAAGACTGGGCTGACGCGATGCGAACCCGGATGGCCGACTTGCTGGCCAAATCCAAGGTCCGCCACTGATCACAGGCCCTCGCTGATCAGACTACGCCGCCAGCAGATGCTCACGGCGCCAGGCCTTCGGCGATGCGCCCGTGGCGCGTCGGAAAAGGCGGCACAGATGCGACTGGTCGGCAAAGCCGCATTGATAGGCGATCTGGCTCAGGGACTCATGGCCGACCAGCATCATGGTCTTGGCCGCTTCGAGGCGACGGTGGGTGATGTAGGCGTGCGGCGTGTCGCCAAAGCTGATCTTGAACGCCTTGCCAAAGTGGCTGGGGCTCAAGGAGACCAGTGCGCTCAGCTCGGTATTGCTGAGCGGCGTGTCGAGGTTGGCCTCGATGTGCTTGCGCAGCTTGCGGACCTGCCAGGGCGAAAGTCCGCCGCTAGTGAAGCGCTCGGCGTTGGGCGCCGTAGCCGTCGAAACGATCGCCGACGCCTTGGCCACCAAGGCCCGCGCCATCGCCGCTTGGGGGTCGAGCGTTCGATCGAGCGCTTCGAGCACCTCCTGGAGGTCGGCAAAGCTGCGGCGCTCGCCGTCCAGGATCTGCATGGCCACAAGCCCGGAAGCGGGGGCGGCGCGGGCGGTGTCGATGGCGAGGAAGGACATGAGGGTGATCCCTTACTGACGCGCCCTGGCGGGCTCCGAAGCTGGGATCACTGTTCCTCAAGCCCACCGCGCGCCGCCATTGCACCCGTGCGTGTCGCGGGGCCTTCCCGTGTTTGGCCGCCTCATACCCGAGTATGGAATGGGCCTGGCTGGTTTAATCCAAGGCCTGGCCGCCCGATGACGAGGCTGCCTGAAGCTCGAAGCGGCGGATGAGGAAGCTAGCCGCCGGCCCGGGCGGGCTGTCGCTGCGATAGATGGCCTGCAACCGGTAGGGACCGCCCTGAGCGTCGGGCATGTCGAGGACGACGAGTCGGCCGCTGGCGAGATCTTCGCGAACCATCGGCTCTGGCATGTTGCCCCAGCCGATCCCCTCGCGCAGGAGCATGTGCTTGGATCCCAGGTCCGCCAGGCGCCAGGTGCGATTACCGACCACGGCGAAATCCTGGCCTTCCGTCAGGGCGGAGCGATCGGTCAGAACGAGCTGAATGTGATCGCGGCCCGCGCCAGGATGGTTGCGGCCGGCCCGCGCCAGAGGATGATCGGGCGCCGCGACAGGGACGAGGGCAACCGATCCCACGCCAATGCGCTCGATGCCCGTGGCGCTGACGTCGAGCGGGCCGCTGACGCCGAGCGTCGCACGCCCGGTGAGCACCATGTCCGTGACCGCGCCCAAGGCCTCTGTGTAGAGACGCAAGGTCACCGCCGGGTAGGTTTCTCTAAACGCCCGCAAGGCGTCCACGACGCGATCTGCGGGCAGCATCACATCGAGCGCCAAGAGCACCTCGGGCTCGACGCCCCGTGCGAGGTCCTTGACCTTGGCCTTTAGCCCGGAAACGCCTTCGACGATGGATCGCGCCTCGGCGACGACAGCGCGACCCGCGTCCGTCAGGATCGGGCGCTTGCTGTTGTCGCGATCAAAGAGCACCACGCCCAGCTGGGCCTCGAGGTTGGCCACGCCGTAGCTGACGACCGACGGCGCGCGTCGAAGCTGTCGGGCCGCCGCGCCGAAGCTGCCGCCATCGACCACGGCGAGCAGGATGTTCAGCTGATCGAGGGTTGGGTTGCCCGGATCATTCATCGAAAATCTCGAAGGTTTGCGCGGTGTTCGTTCGACATCGTCGTAGGTTCGAGACTTGGCGAAGGTCAGGCGTTCCGGCAAGCCACACACCCGCCGGTTCCCGCCGAGCGCGTCAAATATCGACGAGGCGTCCAAGGCGGCAGGCTCGCTGATCCGCACATTCGCCGCGCTTGTGAAAGGATCCTTTGTCATGACCATCGCCATCGTCGGCTCAGGCGCGATCGGCTCGGCGCTCGCGCGTCGCTTCGCCGCCAAGGGGCTCGGCGTCCAGATCGCCAACAGCCGCGGCGCGGCTTCGATCCAGCCGCTGGTCCAGGAGCTGGGCGACGTCATTTGGCCGGTCGAACTGGACCAAGCGCTCGCCGCCGAAATCGTGCTCTTCGCCGCGCCTTTCGCGGCCGCGCCCGTCATCCTTGGGCAGGTGCCCGACTGGAAAGGCCGCATCGTCGTCGACGCCACCAACGCCATCAACTTCACCAACTTCACCCCGACCGACCTTGGCGGCCGGCTGTCGTCCGAGGTCGTCGCCGAGGCCGCGGTGGGCGCGCGGCTGGTCAAGGGCTTCAACACCCTCCCGGCCGCAGTGCTCGCCGCCGCGCCGGAGTTCGCCGGCGGACACAGGGTGCTGTTCCTGGCCGGCGACGACGACAACGCCAACAAGGAAATCAGCAGGCTGGCCACGGCCTTGGGCTTCTTCCCGGTGATCCTGGGCAAGATCGCCGAAGGCGGGCGCCTGCAACAATTCGGCGGCGCGCTGATCACCCACAATCTCATCAAGATCGGCTAGGTCCGTTCGATTTTCCCGAACGGTTTCTCGGACTTTATTCGGCTGTCTCGGCCAGGTTCTCAGAGCGCAGATGGCGGCCTTCTCGCGGCGCGTCGCTGCGGGCTTATCGGAGGAACCGTGTCGTGGGTCGCACCAACATCTTTGCCGAGATCTGGAAGTTTCTCGTCTTCGTGACTGTGGTCAGGCTGCTGGCCAGGCGTTTTCGCCGCCGCCGCGCCCTGTCCTGGCGCTAACGGGGCGCTGATGACGCCCCGGCCGACCCTTCGGAAATCTCGAACAACGCCTTCGAGTTTTTCCGCGGTGAAAACGTCGCCGGCGAGCGCCACCTGAGGGTTTCCAAGGAGTCCCCCATGTCGCCCGTCCGAGAGATCCAAAGCCGCCACCGCGCCTTCCACACCGTCGAAGGCGACGGTGTGGACGTGCTGCGCGCCGTTCCCGGCCAAGGCTACGAAAGCGTCGGGCCTTTCATCTTCCTGGATCACTTCGGGCCCATCGCCTTCGATCCGGCCAAGGCCAAGGGCGCCTCGGCCCATCCCCATGCCGGCATCGAGACCCTGACCCTCCTGATCGAGGGACGGATGCGACACAAGGATAGCCTGGGCAACGCCAGCACCATGTCGCCGGGCGACGTGCAGTGGATGCGCGCCGGGCGCGGCGTCGTCCACGACGAGCAGCCTGATGTCGCGGCTATGCGCGCCGGCGACAGCACCCACGGCGTGCAGCTGTGGATCAACCTGCCCACGGGCTCCAAGCACATCGACCCGAGCTATCGCCACATCGACGCCGCGGCGATCCCGCTCCTGCCGTCGGAGGGCGGCGCGACGCGGGCGCGATTGGTGGCCGGCCAGGTGGGCCCGATCAAAGGCCCCATCGAGACGTTCGGCGCGCCGTTCGCCCTGCACGTCTCCTTCGACGCCGACGACGCCCTGGTCGTGCCCACGACGAGCCCGGAACTGGCGGTCTATGTCATGCTCGGCTCGGCGCTCGTCGGGGCCGCAGCCCAATCGGTGCAGGCCGGGGAACTGGCGCGTCTGGGCGCGGGGCACGCCGTCGTCCTTTCGGCCAGCGCGGGCACGGAACTCCTCGTGCTGGGCGGCGATCGCCTGGATGCGCCGATCCTGCGCTACGGCCCGTTCGTCATGAACACGCAGGAAGAGGTGCGACGGGCGATCGGCGACTACCAGGCCGGACGGATGGGAACGGTCCCCGGCGCATAAGCGCCGCGCGATCTATCCCGTTGATCGCGGGATCCTCCAAGAACCCGCGACAAGACGCGACCAACATCAGGCGATCGCTCTCCGTTCTAAAATATCGAACAAAGCGGACGATTTTATTCGGCTTCATCAACCGCGCCTGCGGGCGCATTCCACCGGCGCAGCGCCTGAACGCTGCTCCCTTGAGGACACCACGATGGACGGGCTCGCCCACACCGTTTCGAGCTTCATCGCCGAACACCGCGCCTGGGCCGGTCCGATCGTCGGGCTCATCACGTTCGGCGAGTCCATCGTGGTGGTGGGCGCCTTCTTGCCCGCTACGGTCCTGCTCGTGGTCGCCGGAGGTCTGGTGGCCGCCGGCGTTCTGGACGCGACCCAGGTCGTGGCCTTCGCCCTGCTCGGCGCGATCCTCGGCGATGCGGCGTCCTACGCGCTTGGCCGGCGCCTGGGCGATAAGGCCCTGGCCCATCCCTGGCTCTCCCGCCACCAGACCATCCTGGCCAAGACGCGGACAGCGACCCAGAAGTACGGCGTCGCGACCCTCTTCGTGGGCCGGTTCGGCGGCCCGCTGCGGGCCTTCGTGCCGATCATGGCCGGCATGATGGCCATGCCGGTTCTACGCTTTCACATCGCCAATGCGCTGTCGGGCGTGGTGTGGGTCGCCGCCTTTCTGCTCCCGGGCTATCTGGCCGGACGCGGCGTGTCCCAAGCGCTGACGATACCGTGGCAGACCCTGTCCTTGATCGTCGCGACCGGAGCGCTGGTCATCCTCGGCGCCGTGATGGTCGCGCGTCTCCTGCGCGCGCAGACCACGCCGCGTCCCTGCGCCTGCTGAGCGCGACAGCCGGCGATCCTATTCGACGCGTTCGTATTCAAGATCGGCGACAGCGGGTCTGCCAGGGTCTCGCGTGACACGGACGATCCGCCCCGGATCGCGTTCACTGGAGCCGCACGCAGATGTTTCCCAGCGCCCAGCCCAGGACGGGACAGCAAGCCGCCTGGCTCTTCGTCGATGAGCTGTCCCATCGCGTGGCCAACGACTACGCCCTGGCCGTGGCGAGCCTCTCGCGGGAGGCGTCGCGAAACCCCAGCCCCGAGGCGCGCGCGGCCCTCAACGCCGCGGCGGCCCGCCTTCATCGGCAGGCCGAGACCCATCGCGCGCTGCAGCCGCCTGTCACGCCCGACGTCATCGACCTGTCGATCTATCTGCAGGACCTTTGCGCCAGCCTGGTGCGAACAACCCTGGAAGAGCGCGAGATCCAGCTGACCTTTGTCGACGCCCCCGTGGCGCTGGAGGCTGAACGCTGCTGGCGCGTGGGCCTGGTGGTCAGCGAACTCGTCACCAACGCCGTGCGCCATGGCGATCTGGTCTGCCAGAGTTCCATACGTGTCAGCGTGGACCTCACCGAGGGTGACGAGGTCCGTTGCAGGGTCGCCGACAACGGGGGCTGCCTTGGCCAGCCGCGCCCCGGTCGCGGCTGGCGGATCATCGACGCGCTCGCTCAGGAGCTGGGCGGAACCATAGTTCGACGGTTCACGGCGATCGGCGTGCTGGTCACCCTGACCTTTCCCCGCGAGCGCCGATGACAGAAGCGGACGCAGGCTCCTTGCGGGCATCTTGAACCTTGCCCGAACACCGCCAAGCTAGACCTCGATCAGATCGGGGACGGGCATGACGGCGCTGGTGGTGAACATCGAGATCCCGGACTTCACGACGATCAGCGACGAGGCGCTCGAAGAGCTTCTGCCGCACAATGATGGCGCCTGGAGCCGTCAGACGCGTTGGCTGATGCAGCACTTTGGAGCCAGCGATCTTAACCTCAACGCCGCCTGGGCCTTGCGCTCCACGCGCTGGACCTGCCCTTGTTGTCGGCGGAGCAAGTCTGAGATCGCGCGCCTGACGCCGGCCGGCATTCTCCTCTGCCAGCTCGACTTCCACCACGACCACCTGCGCGATCACGCCGAAAAGCTGTTCGCGGCCGGTCGCCCACCCATCGAGGCTGACGAAGCGCTGCGACGGCGTTGGCACGCCGGCGTCAGCGCCTGCAAGAACCTGATCGAGCGCTTGGCCACAAACCCTCTGCACCGACTGCAACACCGCAGAGGGCAAGGCCAAGCTGAAGCTCAAGGACGTCGTTCCGGATCCTTTCAGCTTCTCGCCGTTGGAAATCCGCCGGTTCATCGCGATCGAAGCCAATCGCATGCACGAGGTTGACCTCGAGGCCGCCCGACGGGTCTGGGAGGAGGTGCGTCCCGCGTTCGAGGCACGCCTGGCCTTGGCGAGCCTCCTGGGCGAACGCCTGCTCGCGGGCGATCTGCTCAAGGAACACGGCGAGTTTCTGGATCCGCGTCAGCCGGGCGCCGCCGAGCCCCTGACCGCATTGTTGGTCGCCTCGAGCCGCGGCCGTATCGACCCCAATAGGATCGCGGGCGAGATCTGGAGCCGATCGTGCCGCCCCGGCGGTGTGGGGGCTTCGATCGCCAACAAGCGTCGCAAACGCACCGCCGCCCCGACCGACGCGGAATTTGCGGCCCTGGACGCTGAGCATCAGCTTTCACCGCCGTGGCGCGACGCCGGGCCCGATTGGTGCTGTCCGGTTTGCGAGCGCGGCAAGCGGGCGATCTGTCGCCAATCCAACAAGGGGCGATGGACCGCCCGAATCCACGGCTTCGAGGACTTCGTTGCGGAAACCGACAAGGGCCAGCTCTATCGGCGGGACGAGGAGGCCGCACTGGTCATCAGTCACCAACGTCAAGTGCTGATATGCCAGGACTGCCGGGAGATCGTCACGGTGTTCCGCACACGTCACCAGGGGCTGTCGGGCCAGGTGCTCACGGTCGATGATCTTCGCGCGGCGATCCTGGCCGTTGGCCCCAACCAGCGCCATGACGTCGACTACGACGCCGTGCTGCAGGCGGCTCGCAACGCGGCGGCCTTGACCGAGGCGGTCGAGCGCTTCCGCCGCCACTGGTCGCTCGCCGTCTATGTCTCCGGCCAGTACGACCATCTCGTGCGCTACGGTTGTTACGACCACGACACCGCTATCGACACCCTGAGCAACGAAATCCCATCCTACGGATGGCTCGACGCCAGGGAAAATGTCGTCTGGCTGCTAGAGGAAGCCCGGCGCCTTCACCGGGTCTCCAGAAGGGCGGAAGGTGCGGATGCATCGGCCCCCTGAAAGGCGGGCAGACGCAGGCGGAAGGTCGCGCCGCGCACGGCGCCATCATCAACGGCGATGTCGCCGCCATGGGCCTCGATGATCGTCTTGCAGATCGAAAGGCCCATGCCCATGCCGCTGGCCTTGGTGGTGTAGAAGGCGTTGAAGAGCTGGTCGCGGCGCTCGGGCGCGACACCGGGACCCGTGTCGCTGACCGACATCACCACATGGCCGTGATCCTGGGCCGTGCGGATCGTCAGGTTGCGATCGACGCCGCCGGCCTCGGCCATCGCCTGCACGGCGTTGACCATCAGATTGACCAGGACCTGCTGCAGTTGCACGCGATCGGCGTCCACCTCGGGCAGATCGGGCGCCAACTGCAGCTGCAGGGCCACGTCATGAGCCGCCAGCTCACGACGGACGAGCAAGGTGGCGTCCTCGACCAGGCCGTTGACCTCGACCCTGACCTTCTCGGGCTCGCCCTTGACGGCCATGGTCCGGATCCGCCCGATAATGCCTGAAGCGCGGGTGGCTTCACCGATCATGCGATCGATCGCCTTGCGCACCTCTTCCAGATCGGGCGTGTCGCGCCGCAGCCAGCGCATGCCCGCCTCGCCGTTGGTCACGATGGCGGTAAGCGGTTGGTTGACCTCATGGGCGATGGAGGCGGTCAGTTCGCCCAGGGTCGAGATCCGCGCGGCGTGGGCAAGCTCGGACTGCACGCGCTGGAGATCTTCTTGGGCGCGGATCCGATCGGAAATGTCGATGATGCCCACCAGCGTCGTGCCGCGAGGCAGATGCTCGCGGGGAAAGCAGCAGGTGAACAGGCCATCGAAGTCGCGCCCGTCATGGGTGCGAAACTTGGTCTCCGCCTCGAAGTGGGATTTGCGCTCCAAGGAGGCCATGACGCTGGCGGCGAAGATGTGCTCGCTCGCCGGCGGCCAGAACCGGGCTACGGGCCCGACCAGCTGATCGCGGGTGGCGTTGAAGAGCTGCAGCGACTTGTCGTTGACGTCGACGACCTGGCTGCACTCCATCATCTCGCGCACGAAACCCGGATGATCGGCGATGTGGGCCCGCAGGTCCGTCACGCCCTGGGCCTTCAGCCGGCCGAGGATGCCGGCGAGGGCCGAGAAATCCAGCTCCCAGAACGACACGCTCATGGCGTGGAAGACGTTACGGAAGCGGTACTCGCTGCGCCTCAAGGCGTCCTCGGCGCGACGGCTCTCGGTGATGTCGCGACCTGTCTCGAGGATCTCGACGGGCGTGCCGGTCTCGTCACGGCGCAGCGACCAGCGCGTGGAGATCACCGCCTCGCGGCCGTCGGCCAGACGGCGGGTGACTTCGCCTTGCCACTGGTCGGTGGCCAGCAGCTGGGCGTTGATCTCCTCGAGGGGCGAGGGAAAGTGCGATTGAAGCAGGTCGTGGGCGTTGGAGAGCCGCGCGATCTCGCGGCCGTAGCCATAGAGTTCCTGAGAGCCCTGGTTCCAGAAGGTGATGTTGTCGTGCAGGTCGCGCACGAAGATGGCGTCGTGAGCCAGGTCCAGCATGCCCGCCAGCTCCTGCTTTCGCCGAGCGACGTCAAACACCAGGATGTAGAACCCCTCGAACCCCGCCGATCCCATCTTGGGCACGTAGCGGATCGCTGCGTCCCGCACGCCGCCGTCGCGGTGCGGAACCACCGCGTCGAAGGCCACTTGCTCGCCGGCCGCGACGCGGTCGAGAAACGGACGACGGGACGCGTAGAGGTCGGGGCCGATGAAGTCGAGCATCGGCTTGCCGACGAGCTCCTCGGGCGCCCGGCCGTACCATTCTCGGTGGAAGTCGTTGGCGAACCGGCAGACATGGTCGGCGTCGAAAAACGAGATCAAGGCCGGCACGGCGTTGGTGATGGCGCGCAGGTCTTCGGGCGAGGCGCCAGTCTGTTCGGCGGCGTCGAAGGCCTTCAACATCATCCTCACCAAAGGTTGCGCGCCTTTATTGACGGCGCGCGATGGGTGGTCCAGCTATCAGGCAAATGTCCGAGCCCACTGTCCACATCGTTGATGATGACGCCGCTGTCCGAGACGCGCTCGACAGCCTGTTCCGCTCCGTCGGCCTGCAAACCCGCCTCTTTTCCACCGCCCAGGACTTCTTCAAGTCCGGACATGCGCATGACAAAGGATGCCTTGTCTTGGATATCCGGTTGCCGGGCGTCAGCGGGCTCGACTTCCAGAGCCAGCTCAACGCGGCCGATATCCGCATGCCGGTGGTGCTGATGACCGGGCATGGCGATATTCCCATGACCGTTCGGGGCATGAAGGCCGGCGCCATCGACTTCCTGGCCAAGCCTTTTCGCGACCAGGACATGCTCGACGCGGTCATGGCCGCCATCGCCAAGGACGACGCCCAGCGCCACGAGCAGAGCGGCGTTGATGAGGCGCGCCAACGCTACGAGACCCTGACCCCGCGCGAACGCCAGGTGATGGGCCTGGTCGCCACGGGTCTGATGAGCAAGCAGATCGCCTTTGAGATCGGCTTGTCGGAAGTGACCGTGAAAATCCATCGCAGCACGGCGATGCGGAAGATGGGCGCCAAGTCGATGCTCGAGTTCGCGCGCCTGGCCGAACTGCTGGACCTGAAAGCGGCGGCTGCGTCATAGCGCCATACACCCGAGTATTATTTCCCGGCGCGCCCGCTTCAGGCACCTAGGCGGTGTCGTTGTCGCCAGCCTCCTCCCGCGGTCGACGCGCCACAGAGGATGCCCTGGTGTCGAAAGTTCCGTTGATTTGCGTGGTCGATGACGACGAGGCGGTCCGCACGTCGCTCGAAGCGCTGATCCGGTCGCTGGGCTACGGGATCGCAAGCTTCGACTCCGCCGCGGCTTTCCTCGGCTCGGACCAAGTCACCGCTGCCGACTGCGTCATCAGCGATGTTCAGATGCCGGGCCTCAGCGGCTTTGACCTCAAGATCGCGCTCACCGAGCGCGGCGTCGCCACCCCCGTCATCCTGATCACCGCCTTCGACGACGCGCGCACCCAACAACGCGGGCTTGAGCTGGGCGCGGCGTGCTTCCTGAAGAAGCCCTTTACCGGCGAGGCGATCGTCAGCTGCCTTGAGCGCGCCTTGTCGGGCTCATCGGCGATCTAGGAGCCACGCGCCCATCTCAGGAAGGCGACATCTCTGCCTGATAGCCGAGGTGTGCTGAACGCTAAGTCGCCACACCTATCGATGCTCCGGGCGTTTCCAAGGCTTTGCGATCTGCCCGTCTTCATAGAGGACTTCATCGACCATCTCGGACACGACCACTTCGATGGTGCGTTTACAGCGCTCGCCATCGGTCAGCACGTCAGCGGCGCTGAACGATAGAACGCGAACGCCTCGCGCCACCAAAGCCGTCTCGATGCGTAGCTTCTCGGGGAGCCGTTCGCCGGGGCGACGCTGATCTACGAAGATCGCCAACTCCCGGACCTTGTCTTCATGTCGGCACTCTATGCCGACGGTCGGGGTGACGCCGTGCATCGTGGGCCAGAATACGTAGCTCGTTCGCCAACCCTTTTGAGGCCAACTGCTCCACGCCTCGCAGAGATCGGCGGCGTTGTAGCCATCTTCAAAGCCGATCAGGTGACCACAAAGCACCCGCTCGGCCGGTGTCGCTTCAGCCCTTACAAGGTCCTGGTAGCGATCGGTGAACCGCGAAGCTCTCTCGTCCCCGAGCCGGGCAAGGATCACCGAGACGGCCCGCTCTGCATCCTCGACGCTGGCTTCAGGGGTCAAGGCAGGCGCAGGTTGCCAGGGTGGAACTTCCCTGGCCAGCGCCGCGAGCGCCAGGCGGAGCATGACCGGCGCCGTGCGCCGTCCGGCCTCCCAGTCCTCAACAGTGCGCACACCCGCGCCCAAGCGGCTGGCGAGTTCAGCACGAGTCATGTCGAGCTCGGTGCGGAAAAGCCGAATGTCCTGCGACGACAAGGCTTCCAAGTCTGCCATGATCACCTCCACGCATATGAGAGTATGCCCACGCAATGCGTGGAGTCTATGCGATTTGCGTGGACAGTCAGAATATTTGGCTCGAGCCCGCCACGACTCCCATTCAAGGCTGACGACCGTAGTCGGGGAGTTGGAAAAGTCGTGCGAGGACCCCCAGGGTTTTGGCGCGAGCGCTTGGACATGCCGCTAGGCTCCCCGACCAAGGCCTCCATCGGTTAGCGCGCCGCCCCCGCGTCGTCAAAGATCGGATCTACGCCGCCGCCTGTATTTGCACGCCAGCGCACGACGCGCGCTTTTTGCCCCTGGCGTCCTGCCTTCCTGACGCAATTGGTCTGTCTCCGCCTGTGTGGAGACGACCGTGTCGCCGACCAGAATCCTCTGGCTGCCCATCGCCGTCGTGGCCGGGATCGTTCTGGTCACGACCTGGACGGCGACCCAGATCACCGCCCACGCGCTCGGCCACCAGCCAGAGCTGGGTGAGCCCTGGTTTGTCCTGGCGCACTACCGCGTCTACCCGCCGCCGGCCTTCTTCTGGTGGTGGTTCGCCTTCGACGCCTACGCGCCAGCGATCTTCCTGCGGGGCGCGGCGGTGGCGGCCAGCGGCGGCCTGCTCTCAGCGGGCGCGGCCATCTTGCTGTCGGTCTGGCGCGCCCGCGAACGAGGGCGGGCCGGCACGTTCGGCACCGCGCGGTGGGCTTCGCCCCAGGAAATCCGCCAAGCGGGCCTGCTCGGCGACGAAGGCGTCGTGCTCGGGCGCCATGACCAAGACTATCTTCGCCACCAAGGGCCAGAGCACGTTCTCTGCTTTGCGCCGACGCGTTCGGGCAAGGGCGTCGGCCTGGTCGTGCCTAGCCTCCTGACCTGGCCCGGCTCGACGATCGTCCATGACATCAAGGGCGAGAACTGGACGCTGACGGCGGGCTTTCGGGCGAGCCTTGGCCGGGTGCTGCTGTTCGATCCCACCGACCAGGGTTCGTCAGCCTACAATCCGCTCCTGGAGGTGCGCCGCGGCGAGAACGAGGTGCGCGACGTCCAGAACGTGGCCGACATTCTGGTTGATCCAGAAGGCTCGCTCGACAAGCGCAGCCATTGGGAAAAAACCAGCCACGCGCTCTTGGTCGGCGCGATCCTGCATGTGCTCTACGCCGAGACCGACAAGACCCTGGCCGGCGTGGCCACCTTCCTCTCGGACCCCAAGCGCACGATCGAACAGACCCTGGCGGTGATGATGCGCACCCCGCATCTGGGCGAGGACGGACCTCACCCCGTCGTCGCCAGCGCCGCGCGCGAGCTTCTGAACAAGAGCGACAACGAGCGCTCCGGGGTGCTGTCCACGGCCATGACCTTCCTGGGCCTCTACCGCGATCCGGTCGTGGCGCGGGTGACGGCGCGATGCGACTGGCGCATCGCCGATCTTGTCGAGGGCGGGCCGTGCTCGCTCTATCTCGTCGTCCCGCCCTCGGACGTCAGCCGCACCAAACCGCTCATTCGGCTGATCCTGAACCAGATCGTTCGCCGCCTCACCGAGAGCCTGCACGGCGTGGACGAGCGCCAGCGCCTTCTGCTCATGCTCGACGAGCTGCCCGTCCTAGGCCGCCTCGATTTCCTGGAGAGCACGCTGGCGTTCATGGCCGGCTACGGGGTCAAGGCGTTCCTGATCACCCAATCGCTCAACCAGGTCGAGCGCGCCTACGGGCCCAACAACGCCATTCTCGACAACTGTCATGTGCGCGTCTGCTTCGCCACCAATGACGAGCGCACCGCCAAGCGCATCTCCGACGCCTTGGGTACGGCGACCGAGGAGCGGGCCATGCGCAACTATGCGGGCCACAGGCTCTCGCCCTGGCTTGGCCATCTGATGGTCTCCAAGGCGGAATCGCCCCGCCCCCTGCTGACGCCCGGCGAGATCATGCAACTGCCGGCCGACGACGAGGTGGTCATGCTGGCCGGCTCCGCGCCGATCCGGGCCCGCAAGGCGCGCTACTTCGAGGATCCGCGCCTGGCGCGGCGGATCTTGCCGCCGCCCTCGCCCTGGCGGGCCGTGGAGCCGCGCCCCGACGATTGGTGCGGGCGCGCGGTCCCGGCTCACGACGCTGGTCCCGTCGGCGGCTCCTCCCTCGGCGAGAGCGATGGCGAAGGACCTTCGCCGCGCGCGCTCGATCTGGCCCCGTCCCTGACCGAGCCCGCCAGCTTCGCCGACGAGTTCGCCTTCGAGGACGGCGGGGCGGAGGCAGACCTCGACGCCGCGGCTACGCGTCTTGATCGGCGGATGTCGGGAACGGCGAGGTTGGCGGCGCTCGATCCGGACGATGGCGTGGAGCTCTAGACATGCGCAGCAAGCACACCTTTCGCCTGCCGCCCGCTCTGGCGCGGCGCCTAGCGGACTATGCGCTGCGAAAGCGCATTTCCCAGGCGCTGGTCGTCGAGGCCGCGCTGGAGTCCTTCCTGTCGCCCGACGGCGCTGAACAGCTTGAGGCGGCGCTCAGCCGGCGCCTGGATCGTCTCTCGCGCCAAGCCGATCGTCTCGAGCAGCAAGGTCTCATCGCCAGTGAGGCGATCGGCCTCTTCGTCCGCTTCTGGCTGGCCAACACCCTGGCCCTTCCCGAAGCGGCCCTGGCCGCCCAGCAAGCCAAGGGACGTGAGCGCTACGACAACTTCCTGGCCGCGCTGGGCCGACGGATCGCCAAGGGCAAGACATTGTCGCAGGATATCGCCGCGACCCAGCCCGAGGATCCGCCCGAGCTTTAGACCGGGGGCTCCTCGTCCCATCGGTCGACGCCCAAGGCTCGCAACATCTCCAGCTTCAAAACCGCCTCGCGATGGATTTGGCCCTCGAGGGCCGAGCACCTCTGGTCCAAAGCCCGCGGATCGTCGCGGTGCGCCACCACCAGCGCGGCCGCGAGCAACTCAGCCAGGCGCGCGATCACCACCTCGATCCGCTCTGGATCGCGATTGGCCAGGGCCAGTTCGGTGATCACAAGCGCCCTGATCTTGTCGGTGAAATCCATGCGCTCGACCATGTGAGCACCATCACCGCGCCCACCACCTTGGGCAAGCTGAACCACGGGCGCTTTTTCCGGGTCTCCGCACTGCCGGCTCTACGCAAACCCGGCCCTCCTACGCCATCGCCTGTCTTTGCGCGCCATAGCTCGCTCGACCCAAAGCGCTTGTTGCGCGACCTGGACGGCGGCCTTCTCTAGTGAGCCTCCGCTCGACGCCGAGGCTCTGTCGTGTCCCTTCATCCCCTTGCCAGCGAACCCGCGCAGCGCAGTCAGCGCATGCTGCGCACCGCGCTGGGGCCGACGATCAGCGCCTGGCTCGCCGAGGCCGATGTGGTCGAGGTGATGCTCAATCCCGATGGCCGGCTCTGGGTGGAGCGGCTGGGCGAGGGGCTACTTGCGACCGACGCGATCCTCGGCGCCGCCGACGCCGAGCGGATCGTCCGTCTCGTGGCTCACCATGTCGGCGTCGAGGTTCACGCCCGAAGCCCCAGAGTTTCGGCCGAACTGCCCGAGGGCGGCGAGCGCTTCGAGGGCCTGCTGCCGCCGGTGGTCACGGCGCCGATCTTCGCCATCCGCAAGCCGGCGATCCAGGCCCTGCGACTGGCCGACTATGTCAGGGCCCAGGTGATGGATCAGCGCCAGGCCCGGCTGCTCAAGGCCGCGATCGCCGATCGCAAGAACATCCTCATCGCCGGCGCCACCTCCAGCGGCAAGACCACCCTGGCCAACGCCTTGCTCGCCGAACTGGCCGAGCGCGACGAGCGGATCGTGCTGATCGAGGACACGATCGAGTTGCGATGCCCAGCCGCCAACACGGTGGCTTTGCGCAGCAAGGAGGGCGTGGCCTCCCTGACCGAGCTTCTGCGCTCGACCCTTCGGCTGCGGCCTGACCGGATCATCATCGGCGAGGTACGCGGTCCCGAGGCGCTCGACCTGATCAAGGCCTGGGGCACAGGCCATCCAGGCGGGGTGGCGACCATCCACGCCGGCACGCCGTTGGGGGCGCTGCGCCGGCTCGAGCAGCTGATCCAGGAGACGGCGACGTCCGTCCCGCGCGCCCTCATCGCCGAAACCATCGACCTCGTCGCCGTCCTGTCCGGACGCGACGGCCCGCGCCGGCTCACCGACCTCGTCGTCGTCGAGGCGCTCGCGGACGGCGACTACGTGCTCTCACCCCTAGGAGACCCGCAATGACTTCGCCCCATGCGGCCGCGCGCCGCAAACGCCGGCTGCTGGCCGGATCCATGCTCGATCGGCTCGGCTGCGCCGCCATCACCGCCGGCGGCCTCCTCTACGCGCTGCCGGCCAGGGCGGCGGGCTCCTCGATGCCCTGGGAAGCGCCCCTGCAATCGATCCTGGAATCGATCGAGGGGCCGGTCGCCAAGATCGTCGCGGTGATCGTGATCATCGTGACGGGGCTGTCGCTGGCGTTCGGCGAGACGTCGGGCGGGTTTCGCCGCCTGATCCAGATCGTGTTCGGCCTTTCGATCGCCTTCGCCGCCTCCAGCTTCTTCCTGTCGTTCTTCTCGTTCGGCGGCGGAGCGATGATCGCATGAGCCCCGGCGATATCCCCGCCGGCTACCACGCCGTCGTGCATCGCGCGCTGCTGGAGCCGATCCTGCTCGCCGGCGCGCCCCGCACGGTGGCGATCGCCAACGGCACGCTCGCCGCGGCCATCGGTCTGGGCCTTCGGCTCTGGATCGTCGGTCTGGTCATCTGGATATTCGGTCACGGCCTGGCGGTCTGGGCGGCGCGCTACGACGTGCAGTTCGTCGAGGTGGGACGACGCCACCTGCGCTATCCGCCGTACTTGCGGGTCTGAGCCGATGATGGCGCTCAAGGCCTATGGCGACCGGACCCCGGCCCTGGCCGATTTTCTGCCGTGGGCGGCGCTGGTCGCAGAAGGGGTCGTTCTCAACAAGGACGGCAGTCTTCAGCGGACCGCCCGCTTTCGCGGCCCGGATCTCGACAGCGCCACCCTGGCCGAGCTGACGGCGACGACGGCGCGGCTGAACAACGCCCTGCGCCGGCTCGGTTCGGGATGGGCGCTGTTCGTCGAGGCCAGACGGGATCCGGCGCCCAGCTACGCCGCGAGCCGATTTCCCGATCGGGTTTCGGCGCTGGTGGATCTGGAGCGGCGCGAACAGTTCGCCGAGGACGGATCACACTTTGAGTCCCGCTACTACCTGACCTTCGTCTGGCGCCCACCCGCCGAGGACGTCTCGCGCCTGGGGGCGCTGATGTTCGAGGGACGGGCCTCACGAGGACCCGACGCCTGGGAGGAGGCCCAAGGCTTCATTCAACGGACGGATCGCGTCCTGCTGCTGATTGAGGGCTTCATGCCCCTGGCCGCCTGGCTGGACGATGCGGCGACGCTGACGTTCCTGCATGGCGCGGTCTCGACCACGCGCCAGACGGTTCGCGTGCCCGAGACGCCGATGCACCTGGACGTGCTCTTGGCCACCCAGCCGCTGATCGGCGGTCTGGAGCCACGCCTGGGCGACCAGCACCTGCGGGTGCTCACCGTGATCGGCTTTCCGAGCGTGACCTTCCCCGGAATTCTCGACGAGCTGAACCGGCTGGCCATTCCTTACCGCTGGTCGACGCGGGCGCTGATGCTCGACAAGACCGACGCGGTCAAACTGCTCTCGAAGATCCGCAGGCAATGGTTCGCCAAGCGCAAGTCGATCAGCGCTATTCTCAAGGAGGTGATGACCAACGAGGCCTCCTCGCTGGTCGACACCGATGCAGCCAACAAGGCCGCCGACGCTGATGCGGCTCTGCAGGATCTGGGCGCCGATGACGTCGCCCAGGCCTTCGTCACCGCGACCGTGGTGGTCTGGGACGCCGATCCGAGGGTAGCCAACGACAAGCTTCGTCTCGTCGAGAAGGTCATCCAAGGACGGGACTTCACGGTCATCCCCGAAAGCCTGAACGCCGTGGAGGCCTGGCTTGGTAGTCTGCCGGGCCAAGTCTACGCCAACGTCCGTCAGCCGCCGATTTCCACGGTCAACCTCGCCCACATGATGCCGCTCTCGGCGGTGTGGGCCGGGCCAAACGGCGACGCGCACCTTGGTGGCCCGCCGCTGCTCCAGGCGCGCACCGACGGCTCCACGCCCTTCCGGTTTTCGCTGCATGTCGGCGATGTCGGCCATGCCCTGGTGGTGGGGCCGACCGGAGCGGGAAAGTCGGTGCTGCTGGCCGTCCTCGCCCTGTCGTTCCGGCGCTACGCCAACGCCCAGATCTTCGCCTTCGACTTCGGCGGTTCGATCCGCGCGGCGGTGCTGGCCATGGCCGGACGGTTTCACGATCTCGGCGTGGACGGCGCGCCGGCCCTCCAGCCGCTGGCGCACATCGACGATCTGGCCGAACGGGCGTGGGCGCTCGACTGGCTTTCGGCCCTGCTCTCAAGGGAGGGCGCGCCGCCGGACCCGGAGGGACGCCAACATCTGTGGTCGGCGTTGGAGGCCTTGGCCCGCGCCCCGCTCGACCAGCGGACTCTGACGGGTCTGACCGCGCTCCTGCAGAACGCGCCGCTGAAGCTGGCGTTGTCGCCCTACTGTCTGGGCGGACCGGCGGGCCGGCTGCTGGACGCCGATCATGAGAGTCTCGGCGTCGCCGATCTGGAAGCCTACGAGATTGAGGGGCTGGTCGGCACGCCCGGCGCGGCGGCGGTGCTGGCCTATCTTTTCCACCGCATCGAAGCGCGGCTGGACGGTCGGCCGACCCTGGTGATCATCGACGAAGGCTGGCTGGCGCTGGATGATCCGCTGTTCGCCGGCCAGGTGCGCGAGTGGCTCAAGACCCTGCGCAAGAAGAACGCCAGCGTCGTCTTCGCCACCCAATCCCTGGCCGACATCGAGGGCAGCACGATCGCGCCGGCGATCATCGAAAGCTGCCCCACGCGCCTGTTCCTGCCCAACGCCCGGGCTCTGGAACCGCAGATCGCCGAGGTCTACCGGAGCTTCGGCCTCAACGCCCGGCAGATCGAAATCCTCGCCCGGGCCACGCCCAAGCGCGACTACTACTGCCAGTCGCCGGTGGGCGACCGCCTCTTCGAGCTGGGGCTGGGCGAAGTGGCCCTGGCCTTCGCCGCGGCTTCTTCAAAGAGCGATCACGCCGCCATGGACCGTGTCCTGGCCAGCGCCGGTCCTGACGGCTTCGCGCAGGCTTGGCTCGTGGAGCGGGGGCTCGACTGGGCGGCCGACCTTCTCTCGACCCTGCCACAGGAGATGCTGTCATGACCCCGCGCCTTGCTCGTCGCCGGCTGCTGCTGGCGGTCGGCGTCCTCGCGTCGGCTCCGGCCGTCGCGCTCGCGCAGTTCACAGTCTTCGACCCGTCCAACTACGCCCAGAACCTGCTGACCGCGACCCGCTCGCTGCAACAGATCAACAACCAGATCACCAGCCTGCAGAACCAGGCCCAGTCGCTCGTCAACCAGGCCCGTAACCTGACCACGCTGCCCTATTCGGCGCTGGACACGCTGCAGAGCCAGTTGCAGCGCACCCGCGCCCTCGTCGACGCGGCCAAGGGCCTGGCGATGCGGGTCAGCGATATCGAGACGGCGTTCAAGGCCGCCTATCGCCCTGCCGATCTGAGCGCCGGCGATCTTGACCTGGTGGCCGACGCCCGAACGCGGTGGGCCAACAGCGTAGGCGCCTTCCAAGACGCCTTGAAGGTGCAGGCCGGCGTCGTTGGCAATCTCGACGAGGCCCGTTCGGAGATGAGCGTCCTGGTGAGCGCCAGCCAATCGGCAAGCGGCGCTCTGCAGGCCGCGCAGGCGGGCAACCAGCTTCTCGCGTTGCAGTCTCAGCAGCTTTCGGACCTGATCACCCTGCTGGCCGCCTCGGGCCGGGCCCAGACCCTGGAGGCGGCGCAGCGCGCGGCCGCCCAGGACCAGGCCCGCGAGCAGCTTCGGCGCTTCCTGACGCCTGGAACCGGCTATCAGCCCGGCTCGGCCAAGATGTTCAACCAGCCATGAGCGCGCGCCTGGCTTTCCGCCTGGGCGCGATCGGCCTGGCCGCCCTGGTCGTTCTGGTCACCGTGCTCGAGGCCGGACGCAAGACGCCCGCCCCGCCGCCGGCGCGGGCGCCGGTAATCGCCGCGCCCGCCCACCCCGAGGTCCACCAGGCCGAACTGGCGCGATGCCAGGCGCTCGGCGCGGCAGGCGCGCAAGAGCCGACCTGCCTGAAGGTCTGGGCCGATGCGCGCACACGCTTCCTGGGCGGGGCGGAGGCCACGCGCTGATGGAAGGGCCAGGCGTCATCGACCGCTTCCTGGGCGTCTTCACCGCCTATATCGACTCCGGGTTTGGCCTGCTCGGCGGCGAGGTGGCGTTCATCGCCACGACCCTGATCGTCATCGACGTCACCCTGGCCGCGGTCTTCTGGAGCCTGGGCGAAGGCGAGGACGTCGTCGCGCGCCTGATCCGCAAGACGCTCTTCATCGGGGCCTTCGCCTATCTGATCGGCAACTGGAACGCCCTGGCCAGGATCATCTTCGAGAGCTTCGCGGGCCTTGGCCTGAAGGCGTCCGGGACCGGGTTCGCCGCCGCCGACCTTCTTCGTCCCGGCCGCATCGCCCAGGCTGGGATCGATGCTGGCCGCCCGCTGCTGGAGAGCATTTCGGGCCTGATGGGCTATGTCGCCTTCTTCGAGAACTTCATCCAGATCGCCATCCTGCTGGTGGCCTGGCTGATCGTCGTGCTCAGCTTCTTCGTCCTGGCGGTCCAGCTCTTCGTGACGCTGATCGAGTTCAAGCTGACGACCCTGTGCGGCTTCGTGCTGATGCCCTGGGGGCTCTTTGGCAAGACCGCCTTCCTGGCCGAGCGCGTGCTCGGGGCGGTCGTGGCCTCCGGCGTGAAGGTCATGGTGCTGGCCGTCGTGGTCGGCATCGGCTCGACGCTGTTTGCGCAATTCACCGCCGGCTTCGCCTCCAGCCAGCCGACGATCGAGGAGGCCCTGGCCGTGGTGCTGGCCTCGCTGTGCCTGCTTGGCCTGGGGCTCTTCGCCCCTGGGATCGCCAGCGGCTTGATCGCGGGCGGCCCCCAGCTTTCGGCCGGAGCGGCCGTGGGCGCTGGGGCCGCGGCCGGCGGCGCCCTACTGGCCGGCGGCGCTCTGGCGGGCATGGCGGCAGGCGGCGCGGCGGGCATGGCAATGGGGGCGGCGCGCGGCGGCGCGAGCCTGGCAGGGGCGGCGACGGGCGCAGCCCAAAGCGGGGGCGCGATGGGTTTGGTCAAGGCCGCCGCGAGCGGCGCGGCCAGCCCCCTGCGGCGCATGGCTCAGGATCTTGGCGGCCGCTTCGCCGCCGCGCGCGCCCAACAGACGAGCGGACCGACGGCCGGGCAAGACGGCCCGCCGCCCGCAACGCAGCCGCCTGGCTGGGCGCGGCGCATGAACCGCGGCCAGGCCGTCGCCCACGGCGCTTCGGCCGCCAGCCACGCGGCCTCGTCTGGCCAGAGCGGCGGCGGTGCGTCGGTCGATCTCTCGGAAGGAGACTAAGAGCGATGTTCAAGCGCCCTGAGGTGCGATACGGCGCGACGCCCGAACTCGACACGCCCTATCGGCGGGCGCGTCAGGCTTGGGACGACCGCGAAGGCAGGATCGCGATCAATGGCCGTCGCGTCTGGCGGCTGGCCCTGGTCGAGGCCGGGGTGATCGCGGTGCTGGCGACGGGGCTCGTGTGGCAGGGCGCGCGCGGCCAGATCACGCCCTGGATCGTCGAAGTCGATCGGCGAGGCGAAGCCCGTGCGGTCGCGCGGGCGGACGCCGACTTCAAGCCCTCCGATTTCATGATCGCCGCGCGGCTCGAACGCTTCATCCAGGAAGTGCGGTCGGTGTCGGCCGACCCGATCGTCGTGCGCCAGAACTGGCTGTCGGCCTATGGGGTGACCAGCGCCAAAGGGGCCCGCGCCCTCAGCGCCTACGCCCAGGCCGACGATCCCTTCCTGCGGGTTGGCAAGGAGCAGGTCTCGGTGGAGATCGCCAACACGCTAAAGGTCTCGCCGACCAGCTTCCGGGTCGAATGGGTCGAGCGCCGATATCAGGACGGCAAGCTGTCGGCGACCGAACGCTGGGCCGCGACCCTGACCGTGATCCATCGCCCGGCCCGCAACGCCGAACACCTCAAGAAGAACCCGCTCGGCGTCTACGTCGACGCGATCGACTGGTCCAAGGAGATGGCCTGATGCGCATGCCGACCCCGATCCTGACGCCCATGGTCGTGGCGATCACCGCCATGGCGAGCACGCCCGCCGCGCAGGCCGATCCGCGCCGCCCGATCGCCGCGGCCAACGCCGCCGCACGTGTCCAGCCGCAACTCGACACCTTCCAAGGCGCTGTCCAGACGTTCGCCTGGCGCGATGGCGGGCTCTACCAGATCTACGCCGCTCCAGGACGCGTGACCGACATCGTCCTGGAGGAGGGCGAAAGCCTGATCGGATCTGGGCCGATCGCGGCCGGCGACACCGTGCGCTGGATCATCGGCGACACTGAGAGCGGCCTCGGCGAGCGGCGGCGCGTGCATGTGCTGGTCAAGCCGGCCCAGAGCGGGCTGATCACCAATCTGATCATCAACACCGACCGGCGCACCTACTATGTCGAGCTGCGCGCCACGCCCGCGACCTACATGGCGTCTGTCGCTTGGACCTATCCCAAGAGCGCGCTGATCGCGCTGGCCAAGCCGAGCATCTCGCCGCCAGCGCCCGTCGCGCCACCGCCTCAGTCCGCGCCGCCGCCGGTAGACTTGGCGGCCTTGTCGTTCGACTACAGGATTTCCGGAGACAAGGTCGACTGGCGCCCGCAGCAGGTCTTCGATGACGGGCGCAAGACCGTGCTCGTCTTCTCCTCGTCCATCGCCGCTGGCGAACTGCCGCCGCTGTTCGTGTTGGACGCCGCCGGCCGCCCCGCGCTCGTCAACTATCGGATCGAAGGGCGACGGATGATCACCGACCGCCTGCTCGATCGCGCCGAGCTGCGCCTGGGCGACAAGCGCACGGCTCGCCGCGTGCGCATCGAGCGCATCGGAGCCCGGGAACGATGAACCGGCCGGCGGATGAGCGCGCGGAGGAGACGGTCAGGCTGCGGGCCGCGCCGCCGCGCGTGGCGCGGCTCTCGCGACCGGTGATCCTCGTGACCAGCGGCGTGGCGGTCGTGGCGATCGCCGTCGCCTTGGCGGTGGCCCTGCACGGCCGAACGCCAAAGCCGGTGGAGATCCCGATCGAAGAGCCCGACGCCAAGCCGCCGCTGGCGGCCATGGCCGATGCGCCCAAGACCTATGGGGACGTGCCTCGGCTGGGGCCGCCCTTACCCGGCGATCTGGGGCGACCCATTCTCGCCGCCCAAGCCAAGGGCGTAGACGCAGCGCCCCCGGCGATGGGCCCGGGCGCCGGTTCGTCGAGCAGCTCCACCGAGGGCGCGCAACGATCCGTCGCCGACAGCGCCCGCACAGCGAGCCTGTTCACCGGCCAGGCCCCGCGATCGGCGCCGGGGGCCAACGCGTCAGCGCCGGCGCTCACCATGCCGTCGATCTCGCTTCCAGCGCCGTTGCTCGCGTCGCCATCGCCCCAGGCGCAGCCCAGCGATCCTCGGCAGGCCTTCCTCGACCGCCGGGCTGGCTCGACGGCGAGCGGCTTTCGCCTAGAGCCACCGACCGGACGCCGGATCCTGCAGGCGCATACGGTGATACCCGCCGCCCTGCAGACAGCGGTGAGCTCGGACCTGCCGGGTCCGGTGGCGGCGCAGGTCACTCGCAACGTCTATGACAGCCTGACGGGCCGAGAGGTTCTCATCCCTCAGGGCTCCAAGCTCCTGGGAACCTATGAGGCGCGCGTCGCCTTCGGCCAGCGTCGCGTCCTGCTGGCGTGGGACCGCCTCCTTCTTCCCGATGGACGCTCGCTGCAGCTTGACCGGTTGGTCGCCGGCGACGCGGCCGGCCGCGCGGGCCTTTCGGATCGGATCGACGCCCATTGGGGCGAGACGACCAAGGCCGCCCTGCTATCGACCTTGCTGGGCGTCGGCGCCGAGCTTGGCAGCGACAGCGAGGGCGAGGTCACCCAGGCGATCCGCGAAGGGCTGCAAGGCAGCATCAATCAGACCGGCGAGCAGCTCGTGCGCCGCCAGCTCGATGTCCAGCCGACCCTATCTCTGCGCGCGGGTCTGCCGCTCTCGATCCTCGTGACCCGCGATATCGTCTTCGATACGCCGGTCGCCGCCGCCCGCTAGGTCTCGTCGGGCAAGAGGTCGAGCAGCCGACGCAGGGCCGGCTTGTCCGCCCGCCTGCCGACGATCGCCCTGAAAGTCAGAAACGCCCTGGTCAAAGGTCGGAAAACCACGCCGTTGACCCGAGGCGCGGCGGTCTCGTTGATCAGGGCAAATCCCTGGCCCAGCGCCACCAGCCGCGCGACGCCGGCCGCGCTCGCGGCCTGGGCCTGAAGGTTCAGATCCGAGGGATCGCGCCGCCGCGCCAGCCGGGAGACGGCCAGGGCGATCGCGGTGGGGGAAAGCAGCCGGCGCCCGGCCAGGTCCTCCCAGGCCAAGGCGCTCTTGGCGGCCAGGGGATGCCCGGTCGGCAGGGCGACCACCAGGCGCTCGCGCCAACCCAGGCGCCGGTCTAGCCGGGCGGGCGGATCGATCATGAAGGCGATGTCGAGATGGTCTTGCAGCAAGGCGCTGGCCAATCGCTCGCCATCGGCTTCGAGGAGATCGACTTGCAGATCCGGTTCGCGTTCAAGCAGCCGGCGCATCAGGTCGTCCAGCGGACCAGGACCCAGTCCGCCCAACATGCCCACACGCAGGACGCCCATCTCGGCCTGGCCGAGCTCCGCCGCGCGGTCAACGGCGCGATCCAGACTCGCCAGGGCGGCCTTGGCCTCAGCGACGAAATCCGCGCCGGCCGCGGTCAAGCGCACGCCGCAGGGCGCTCGATCGAAGATCCGGGCGCCAAGCCGGGCTTCAAGGTCATGGATACGCCGGGAGACGGCCGACTGTTGGACACCCAGCGATCGCGCCGCGCGGCGGAAGCCCCCGTGCTCAGCCGCGGCCAGGACATAGCGCAGCTGATGCAGACCCAACCCCGCCCAGGCGCTGGTCCGGGGCGGCGTGGGCCTGATCGGCGAACTCGTCAGCGGGGCGTCGAACACAAGCAGCGCCGATGGCGCGACCTTGGCGGCCGCCCGGGTATCCAGAGGGCGCTCGGATGCGCCGCGCCACTCTATAGAGCGAATATACGCGGAATATCCGCCTGGACCTGGAAGGATCGGCGCATCCGCACACCTTGTTTTCAAACGGCCCACGCGCTCGACCTTCGACGTCGGCGCTTTCCTGCCCTAGACTCTTTTCCTAGCCGCCGAACCAGAGTGTGATCGGCGGACGCGTACTCGTCAGGAGCCCATGAAGACCTCGCTCGACCATCTGCCGGCCGGCAAGCGCAAAGAACTCGACTTCGTGGTCGAGACGCTGCGCGAGGGGTTTCGTCAAGCGCTAAGCCGGCGAACCATGCCGCGCTTTCGAGCGGGCAAGCTTCTCAAGATCATCCTTTTCGGCAGCTATGCGCGCGGCGACTGGGTCGAGGATCCGAAAGGCCGTTACTTCTCCGACTACGACATCCTGGTGGTGGTCAATCATGAGGATCTGACCGACCTGGAGGAATTCTGGGGCAAGCCCGACGATGCCCTGCTGCGCGAGCTGGCTTCGGGTGAGCGCCTGCGCACGCAACCCAACTTCATCGTCCACAGCCTCGACGACGTGAACGAGCAGCTGCGCCTGGGCCGCTACTTCTTTACGGACATCCTGAGAGACGGCGTTGCGCTTTTCGAGGAAGACGGATTTCCGTTTTCACAGCCCGAGCTGTTGTCGCCGCAAGACGCCTACAGCGAAACGAAAGGCTACTACGAAGAGTGGATGCGGAGCGCCTCGGCGTTCCTTAGGGGCGCTCGCTTTTACCGCACCGACGGGAGCCCAAAGGAAGCGGCGTTTTCCCTCCACCAAGCGGCAGAGAAATTCTACCACGGCCTGATCCTGGTCCTGACGCTCTACAGCGCCAAGACCCACCGCCTGAACCTTCTGCGCGATCGCGCCGAGGCGATGGATGCGCGCCTGATCGGCCTCTGGCCCGGCTCCAACAAGTTCGAGCGCCAGGGGTTCGACCTGATCCGTCGCGCCTATGTCGAGGCGCGCTATTCCAAGACCTATGAGATCTCGGCCGAGCACCTGGACTGGCTGGAAGAGCGTGTCGCCGCCCTGAAGGCAATCGCCGAAACCATCGCTCTGGAGCGGATCGAAGCCCTTAGGAAGGCAGCCGGTTAGCGCGCCTCACGGCGCTCAAAGGTCCAGCAGCACCTCAAGGCCCTTCTTGAACTCGACGACGCTCTCTCCGATGCCCAGCATCTTGGTCAACGATTCCAGCGGACCGTCGATCGCGGCCAAGGTGCCTTTCACGACCTTCCTGTAGCCCCAGGGGCGCCAGCGTCGCCGGTCGCTGACGCGTTCCAGCGCGCGATTGCGGGCAGGTGGGATCTGAAAATTGGCGTACTCGATGACCTGCAACTTGAAGCGCAGAGGGGCTCCGGTCAGGCCGTAGTCGAGCAGCCGGGCTCGATAAGCGCCAACCTCAACGAAGGCCAGGATCGCATCGATGAGTTCCTTGATCTGGCCCCGGGCTTCATCGAAGGCTGCGGGCAACGCGCTCTCATCCCGGGCAAACACGCCCGAGAAGCGATCAGGCAGCAGCAGCCATCGATCCTCGAATATCTCGAGAAAGAGCTGATCGAGGAGCTTGAGCATGCCAACCAGCGCTTCGCCCGACGCGAAGTCGTCGCTCTCAGGTGCAAAATACTCCGCCATGGGATGAAACCTCCAGCCAGCGTCGCGCAATCTTGCCGCGAGTCGCTACGATCCGGCGCAGCTTCATCCGCCTCGATCAGTCGGGCATGGCGTAGCGCTCGATCACCGCGCCTTCATCATCAAACGCGATCTCGATAACCTCGTTGAGGAGCTCCTGTCCCTCAAGGTCGTCGAGCACTGCGGCGAACAGAATTCGCTGCTCGGCTGGCCGAACCTGCGGGACGATGATCACCAGGCCGGCATGGATCTCGGCCTCGGCATAGAGGCGCCGGAAGTCCTTGGCATTGTTCGTGACGAAGGTCAGGAACTCCTCCTGGATCGGCGCCATGAGGTTCCAGTCCTGCATGCCGCCCATGCCACGCCAGGTGACGTGAGCGGCCTCATGACCGCGTTGCTGGGCCACCTCGACCAGGGAGGTGTGCAGGCACTCGTCGATGAGGAAATTCAACGCGCGGCCGCTCGACCGCGTGCATTGGCCAGGGGATCACTCTTGAGCGTCACCGTCTTGCGCGACGTCGAAACGACACCTTGCTGCGACAGGCGCTTGGGACGACCGCGTCGAGGATGGGCGGCGGCCCATAGGCGGGCGAGCGCCAGGCGGCGAGCATCGAGTTTGGGATAACCCAGGAGCAGCTCATCTTCCGCCGTTCCGGCGTCCAGCATAGCCGCCACGCCATAGACGGGAATGCGAGTCCCCTTGAATACCGGCTCGCCGCCAAGCACAGCAGGATCGCTGTGGATCTCCGCCTCGGCCGCTTCCAGGTCTCGAACGCGATCATCGACCTCGCGCCGGGCTTCGGCGACATCGATGTGCAGGACGCTATTGGCCTTGACCATCCGGGTGTTGGGACGAGCGGCGACTTCCTCGAACAGCTGCTGCCGGCGCTCCACCGGCAGACTTCCCGCGAGAAAATGTTCCAGGCGCATGCAGAGCAGATGGCTATGGGTCAGGTAGCGCCGCGCCGCACGCCCACCGCCAGTAGGGCGGGCGACATCAACGATGTGCTTATCGATCAGGTTGTTGACGGCCTTGAGACCCAAACCGCTAACCGCGGCCGCTTCGGCGGGGGTGTAGAGGCGAAGCGAGCTAGCCATAATCATTCTCCACAGAGAGATCATATATAGCGGATCGCTATGAAAAGGTCACCATGCTGGGCCTGCGTTTTGGCCTGAAGGACTTGAACTCTCTCTAAATGGCCACCATTGTCTGGCTAACGCCGTTCTCGTCGGCGTGGCCGCTGCCTTGGCGAAGAGCCCGCGCTCAACGATCTGAAGTTAGACGACCCCCTCCATGGACCTCATCATGGCCGGCAGGGACGAGCAGCGCGTACCGCCACGGCCGATGCAGGACCAGTGATGTACACGACACTCGACCGCGCCAAGAAGCGCGCCAAGGACCTCAAGCGCGTCTTCGACGACAGCGGCTTCCTCTATCCTTTGAACCTCTGCCAGACAGCGATCGCGCGCGCTGGCGGCTTTCGAGACTGGAACGATCTAGAAGCCTCGATAAGCGACCACCCACGCATTGGCTCCACAGAGGAGTATAGGCGTCGCCTTCTCCAGGCGCTGCCGTGGCCTTGCCATGCCCCTGTGCGAGCCTGGCTCGACCAAGAACCCGCCTTCGACACCTTTCAGTTCGATGGGCCACGCTTCTGGTTCCGGGATGTCTACCCCTTCATCAGCGTCTCGCTACGGCATCAACGCCGCCGCCCGCTTCTCCGACCCGGATCCGGCGCTGGACAGCAGATGCGCGACAACCTGGTGACCGACTTGCTGTTGCACATGCACGGCGGCGTGCCGCTTTATCCGCGGCTGGACCCAGTCAGCCTCGCCCTGGTCTATGAAGGCGATCTGGCGACAATGTTCGCCACGCGCATCGGCCACCCCCGTTTCGAGAGTGAGTTCGCGCGATTGGTCGATGAAGGCGTCTTTCAGTGGACCGGCCGAGCCGTTCATGTCTTGCCGGTCCAGCGCGAGGTCATCTACGACGCCTTGATCGAGGAAAAGACACACTTGGCCGAGCACTGGGCACCGAGTCCGCACAATGTCCGGGAATTCACCGGCCGGCTACGCGAGGCCTTGGCCATCATTGGCGTCGACGAAGCTTGGCGGATCGCCGATGCGATCGCGAACCAAGGATCGCGCGCCTACACCACGGAATCCGGCGCGACCCTAGACCTGTTGTCCGAGCTGGCCAAAGAGGGTCGTCTCGACACCTTCGCCCGGGTCTGTGGGCTCTTTGCGACGCTCTATCCGGCGAACACCGCGTTCCTGATCGAGCAGATCCCGCTCAAGATTGGCGCCAACGTCTTGGCGCGCGCGGCCTCAAGCAACCTTCGACGCCTCAATTCCTGGGAACGTAGCCACCCAAACTGGCGGAACGCCCTGAAGGCTACAATCAGATCGCCGTCCGCCTTCGTGACTGCGGTCGATGGCATGGTCGCCGAAATATCGGCACAGGCCGCGTAAGCCGTCGGCTCAATTAAGTGGGGTTCGCAGACATGGGCGAGCCCCACCTCGCCCACAAGTGAGAGTTGCTCTAGCTTGAGCGTGGTGATTGGTTGAGCGGTCTACGCAGACGAGACCGAGCGATGATCAAATGGGGCGATAGCCGCCGGGACCACGATCCCATCTTGGCCGTGTGGCCGACTTTCCGAGGCCTCTACGATCGCTGGTTCATGTTGGAGCTGGTCGAAAGCCCAACCGGCGCCGTCCAGTGGCGTGACCGCCGCGCCCCCGATGAGGCTGGCCATGTGCGAATGGACATCTACGGCGAAAAGGAAGCCGCTGTAGCGGCCGCCGAAGCGCTGAACCCCATCTTGGCCGACGCGCTACTCGAGCGCCCGCTTGGCGGCGAGGCCAGAATATCGCTGATCCTAAAGGTCCGAAAAGCTCTCCAGGCCAAGCAACGCCTCGCCGAAGAGGAGGCCTTGATGCTGGCCGAGGCGATCCGGCGGCACGCCGATACGCCGCGGCTAGCCGCTGCGGATCTCCAGCTCGATCCGGCCGCCGAGCATTTTCGCCAAGCATTGGCCAGTGAGCTGGCGACCTATCCGTATCTTGGGATCGCGCTCATTCCCCATGGCGCCTACTATTATCTCCTCTATCGCAACGCCAACGGCGCCTGGAGCCGCCCTTACAACGCCGGGCAGCGCTCTGCTGAGATCGCAATCCGTGCCCGGATCGCCAATGGGTTTGGCTTTCACCACACCCAACACTGGGGCCAGGTGAAGGCCAAGATCCGTGCGATCCTACTGCCCCGCGCCAACCAACTCCTGCAACTGGCCAGCGTACAGCGCCTTCTGGCCGAAGCCCTAGCTCGTGGTGAGCGCGTGCTCGTCAGCAACGGCGTGGTGTTTTGGTACGAGGATGACGGTCAGATCGGCTGGATGGTGAAATCCACTACCAGCGACAAGGGCGAAGACGGCGCCGCGCTCTGGCGTGAGGGAACGATCCTATCGACCAATCACGGCCGGTTGGTGATCCTGCCTTACATCAAGGAGAACGGCGAACTGGTCCGAGGGCACACCAAGAACGGCCCCGGTGACGGGCGCGCCAAGCCTCGCCACCCAGACCACTATGTCGAAATCCCCTTCCGCGAGCTGAAGGGTGACTTGATGATCGGCCTCTATGGGGAGCTTCCCTATGAATGATGCCGGCCCGTTTTCTCAGCGCTTCGGCTTCGAGTGCCCCGAGGCGGACATCACGGTTCGCGCCGATGCGCCGCAAGCTGTTCGCGACGCGGTTGTCATGCTCGGCTACCAGTTCGGAAAAAGTCCGAAAGGCATGCGCGCCCTAGTATGCGAAGTCTTGCTCCGGCGGCCTAACGCCCAAAACTGGGGTGACGAGCCGGTCGAGCGTGAGGTCGCCGAACTGGTCGATAACGCTCCCTGGTTCAAGGTCTACGATATTGCCGAAGCGCTCTATGGAGCGATCGAGAAGGCCGACTATACCGCCGCCCACGCCGCCAGCTTCGAGGCGCAGCTGAACCAGGTCTTTCGCGAGCACGGCGTGGGCTGGCTGATGGACCAGGGCAGGCTCCAGGCACGCGGTTCAGAGGTCTTCGCCGCCGCATCGCGTTCGGCAATCGATATCCTTGAGAAGTCTAGCAAGGCCACGGCGGCTCGGGAAATGCACCAAGCCCTAGAGGACCTCGCCCGCCGGCCGGCGGATGTAACGGGAGCCATTCAACATGCGATGGCTGCGCTTGAATGCGTCGCGCGGGGCGCTTCCGCCGACAACGACACGTTCGGTAAGATCGTCAAGAAGCTCGATGTGCCCAAGCCGCTCGACACCGCCCTGGACAAGCTATGGGGGTTTGCCTCCGAGCAGGGCCGGCACGTTCGCGAAGGCCGAGATCCGCGGTTCGAGGACGCCGAACTTGTGGTGACCGTCGCCTCCGCCGTCGTCGTCTATCTGCAAAGGCTCGGGGCGATGGACGAAGAGGACAGCGCGCCGTGACGCTGCTCTGCCCCCAGTGCTTCGGCAATTCTGGCCTACGGCGCCGGATCGAGCAAATTCGCCCCGACTACGATGAAGGCCGCTGCGTGTTCCACAAAACCCGCAAGGGCACGCCGATCGACGCCGTGGGGGCAATCATCGACGAAGTGTTCCGCTCGAACTATGCGATCGCCGGATCAGACCCTTACTATTCCGACGATCCGGAAGATCCGGAAACCTACTACGAGCAGCGCGGCGAAGATCTGCGGCAGACCGTCGGCGATCTGACAGAACCGACCGTCCCTGACGTGCAGGACCTGATCGCCGATTGGCTGATGGCGAACGACAACTACTGGCCCCCAGACGGCGAGGAGCCGTTCTATCTCGACGAGTACCGATACGAACGGACGGCGCCTGGCGATGCGGGGCACGCGGTCGCTTGGTCGATGTTTCGGGAATCGATCATGCACGAGCAGCGGTTCTTCAACCGCAGCGCCGACGATTGGCTGGCCAGCATCTTCCAGTTCATCCATCTGCAGCGCGATGAAGCCCGGTTACCGCCGGTCTATCTGATGGACCCCGACCAGGCGCCGACCTTCTTTCGCGCGCGGGTCGCCGACGTCGTTGGACAGAGAAAAATCCTGGCCAATCCGCTCCAGGAGATGGGCGCGCCGCCTCGCCGCCTGGGTAAGCCCAATCGAATGAACCCGTCGGGGATCACTGCGCTCTACGCCTCTCTCGACATCGAAACTTGCCTTTCGGAACTTCGCCCGCTGGTGGGCGCGGAGGTGGTTACGGCCGAACTCAAGCTCCATCGACCGATCGTCGTGCTCGACACCACGCGCTTCCAGGCGCCGCCCAAGGAGTTGAACCTCTTTGCTCGTGACCATGCCCGCAGGCTGACCCAGTGGCGGTTCATGCAAAGGTTCATGAACGAGATCAGCAAGCCGATCCTGCCCAGCGACGAGCACCTGGACTACGTGCCCACTCAGGCCGTTTCAGAATACCTGCACAAAGTTCACGAGGTCCGGATCGGCAAGGCGGCGCGCAAGATCGACGCGATCATCTTCAAATCGGCGCAGCGCCCGTCGGGGACCAACATCGTGCTGTTCGGTGACGCTGCAGCCATCATGGGCGCCAACGACAGCGCGTCCAAGACCACCAAGTCGCGGTCTAGCCCTTCACTCTTCGACCTCGCCCAGCCGCAAGCTCCTACGCCGGGCCTGGCGCTCGATCCAACTAGCTTGACGGTGCGGCAGATCAGAGAGGCCCAGTTCCCAGCAAGCGAGCCCGTCGATCTGGATTTCGCGGTGAACCCCGCATTCTAGGCTACACGCTGGCAAGACTTACCCCCGCTGGCTTGACTAGTCCCAACCCAGCGAGCCGCTACAGGAGTGGGCTCGACCAAGCTTCAGGCTCGCGCGAAGCGCCTTGGCTATGGTGTTGATCTTATCCATCGGCGTGGTTCCAACCTCGCCGCGGTCCCATTTGAACACCTCTTCGGCCAACTGAACCGACAAGATTTCATCGAGCAGATCGCTCATCAGGATTGGGAACTGCTGGGGTCGCATCGCGGACTGGACGTAGATCCCCTCCGTTGGCGTTACCCGCATGTACTCGATGCCGCGCATGACGCCATTCGGCTCATAGCCGATGAAGCCCGAAGAGCCGAAATCAATGATCCGCCCCTGACGGTGCAGCGCCTGCAACTGGATCCGTGAACGCGCCGACAGCCAGTAGGGGAACTTCTCCTCGCCCGGCGTCGTGCTCATCATGAAGAACGGATCGAAGGGCTCGTCAGGCGGGATCGAACCGGCCTCCTGCATGCGCCCGAACTCTTCCTGCAACTCGTAGACGTCCATGATCCAGGCGACGAGCGACAGGCTCCCGAAAGCCTTGGAAAGGTAGCGGCTGTTGATCCTCAGGATGGGAAAGTCGCCCCTTCGGCAAAGCTCGTCCTTCTTGGCGTCGCGAGCGGCCTGTTCAGGCGTCGAATGAAAGCGCCCGTCGAATTCAACGGCGTAGATGGGGTCCCATTGCTCACGACAGACGACGAAGTCGAAATGCGCCTGCAAGCCATACCGAAAGAGGTCACCGCTGGCGCTGACCTCTTGCAGGGAAATCACGTCAGCGACTCGTACCTTGGGATAGACCGAGAGCCCCCAACGGTCAGCGGCGCACTTGATCTCGTCGTGCGCGACTTCCTCGTAGCGATTGACCAGACGCAGTGTCATCGCGACAGCCTACATCGCAATCGATCCGGTGCCAGATGTTGACCGCAATTGCCGCGCGATCGGCATCGACCTAAAACCGATCCGCGGGCGCCGCCTCATAGGCGACGATCTTGAGCCGGGGGTAATCGGCGGCGATCGTGGCTGAAGCCGGCGGGCCTTTGGCATGCGCACGAGGTTCCAACGCCCGCCCCTTTTCCGCCGAACGCCGCTCGCCGGCTTGCGCAGCCAGCCTATTTGATTCAGGATTCTCCGGCTGGCGTCCTTGCACGCTGGTGGGGCGTGGAAACCCCGTGCGTTGATTAGAGCCATAGCGACGAGCCGGAGACGGCTGGCCGCTCGCGTCTGGATTCCAGGCGCGCAACCCGTGTCCGCGGTTCGCGGTCGCGCGCCCTTGTCCGCCCAGGCGTTTCCCTCGCCTCCGTGAGCAGCGGAGTCGGCGATGGATCGGAATCTGAAGAGGCTCGCCACCCAGCCCGACCTGGACTGGGATGATGGCCAAGACATGGACCAGCTCTATCGTCGCCATGCGTCCTGGCTGGGCGGCATGCTGCGCCGACGTTTCGGCCACGGCTTGGATGCGGACGCCGATGACGTCGTGCAGGAGACCTACGCCCGTCTGGCTCCGCACGCGGTGCGCGACATTCGCCGCCCGCGCGCGCTGCTGATGCGCGTGGCCTCGAACCTGGCCAAAGATATTCTGCGCCGCCGCGAGGTTCGGGGACGGCATGCCAAGGCGGTGCGTGATGAGCCCGATGATGGCGCCATTGGAGAGGCGGCGCTGGAGTTGCTGGCCGCCAAGGAGGTCATCCTGTCGATCCCCGAGGCCTATCGCGATGTCTTCGTCTTGAGCCGCTTCCACGGTTTGACCTATGAAGAGATCGCCACACGCTGCGGTTTATCGGTGAAGTCTGTAGAATGGCGGCTGAGCAAGGCCATCGCTCACTGCGTCAAGCACGTTAAGGACTGAGCGGAAGAAGCGTCACATGAGCCTTTCGACCGTTTCGAGCGACCAAGCCAAGGAAGAGGCCGCGGACTGGTTTGCTCGCCTGAACAAACGCGACGTGTCCGCCGCAGACATGGAGGCCTTTCGACTCTGGCGTAAGGCGCCGGGTCACAAGGAGGCCTATGACGCCGTCGATGCGTTCTGGCGCCGGAGCGCCGCGCTCCAAGCCGACCCCGATATTCAAGCCGCCGTCTCGTCGGCGCTGACGCGTTCGGTCCCTGACCGAAAGTCCGTGCGCCGGCCGATCATCGGCCTGGGCTTCGCCGCGGCGATCCTGGCGATCGGCGCGGTCGGGGGCTACGCCCTTTGGGGTCCCACGACCTACGCCACCGACGTGGGCGAAACACGAACGGTTCGCCTCGACGACGGCTCGTCCATCGTCCTGGACACCCAGACAAAGGTCAGCGTTCGCTATTCGCGCGCCAACCGCGACATCCGTCTTGATCGCGGACAGGCCTTGTTCGACGTCGCCCATGACGCCACGCGCCCCTTCGTCGTCACCGCCGGCGAAACCTCGGTGAAGGCCTTGGGCACGCGCTTCGACGTGCGGCGGGAAGATGGCGGCGCACGTGTCACGCTCCTGCGCGGCGCGGTGGAGGTGAAGCGCCAGGCCCAAGCCGACACCAAGCCCTTGCGGCTGACGCCCGGGCAGACGCTGTCACCCAAGACCACGACGCCGACCTTCGCGGACGTACAGGCCCAGACGAGCTGGACGACCGGCCGCCTGGTCTTCAAATCCGTTCCGCTCGGCGAGGCCGTCGAGGAGGTCCGGCGCTACGATCGTCGCAAGATCGAACTCGATGTGGGCGACCTGGAACGCGCGCCCATCAGCGGCGCGTTCGACGCCGGCGACACCGAGACCTTTGTCAGCGCGGCCGCCGAACTGCTCGATCTGACCGTCACCCGACCGGAGAAGGGGGTCTTCCGGTTGGCTCGTTCGGGAGCCCACAACGAGAGCCCCTGATTTTCTTTTCCGCAGGTCCAGGGAGACGAGGCGGCTGACGCGTCAATCCGCCGACGCACTGCGCCGTGCAAAGAAGATCCGTCCCGCGACGGACGCCGCGCGAGCGTCTGAGGGGACCTGTTTCATGCTTTCCGCATCTCTGCGCCGCCGCCTGCTGGCTGGGCTGGCGACCACCATTCTGACCCTGCCGCTCGGGGCCAATGCCGCACTCGCCGCGCCCCAGGCGCAAACCCAGACGGTCGACTTCAATATCCAGCCCGGATCGCTGGACGGCGCGCTCCAGGCCTTCGCCCATCAGAGCGGGCGCCAGCTGATCTATACGCCGGACCTGGTCGCCGGGCTGAAGACGTCAGGCGTTCGCGGACGCCTGACGTCCGACGAGGCGATCGCCCGGCTGCTGGCCGGCGCCCCGATCGAGGTCCGGCGCGGGGGAACTAACGCTTTTGTTCTCAAGCGGCGCACGACGCCGATCCGTTTCGAGGGCGAGCAGACCGCAATCCCCGACGCGGCCGCTCCAGAGCCCGGCCCTACCGAGGTCGCTGAAGTGGTGGTGACCGGATCGCTGATCCGGGGGGCGGGCGATGGCGCTTCGCCGATCGTCCACCTCGATCGCGAGACGCTGGACAGCGGCGGACACGCAACCCTGGCCGACGCCTTGAGCGACCTGCCGCAGAACTTCGGCGGCGGCTCCACGCCGGCCAACCAGCTGCTCGGCGCGGATCGCAGCTTCACCAACGATTCCGTCGCCACCGGCATCAACCTGCGTGGCCTGGGCAGTTCGGCGACCCTGATCCTGCTCAACGGCCGGCGAGTGGCTGGAACCGGGTTGAAAGGCAACTTCGCCGATGTCTCGGCCATCCCGACCGGCGCGGTCGAACGGGTCGAGGTGCTTCTCGACGGGGCCTCGGCGCTCTATGGGTCGGACGCCGTGGGCGGCGTGGTCAATGTGCGGCTGCGGCGTAATTTCATCGGCGCCGAAACGCGCCTGCGCGCCAGCGTCGCCGAGGGCGGCAAAGCTCAGGAACGACAGGTCTCCCAGACGGCCGGCTTCGGCTGGACCGGCGGCAACCTCGTCGTTTCGGGCGAGTATCACCATCGCGACGCCTTGTCCGCCCTGGATCGCCGCCTCACCAAAAGCAGCGACCTGCGGGGGCTGGGAGGGACCGACCATCGCAACAGCTTCGCCCATCCTGGGAACATCGTCGCCTACAGCGCCGCGGTCGGGGGCTACATCCCGCTCTATGCGATCCCGCGCCCCGCGCCAGGGACCAGCCTGAAGCCGACGGATTTCATCGCCGGTTCGGCCAATCTCGGCGATCCGCGCCAGGGCAGCGACACCTTACCCGAACAGGAGCGCGCGAGCTTCTACGCCAGCGTCCGCCAGGATGTCGGCCAGGTCGAACTGTCGGCCGACGCCATCTACACCCATCGCCGTTTCTCCTACTTGCAGGGCGGCCCCACCACGATCCTCACCGTCCGGCAGGCCAATCCCTATTTCGTTTCGCCGACCGGCGCGGCCTCCCACCTGATCGGCTACAACTTCACCGATGATCTTGGCCCTCGCCGACTGTCAGGGCTGGGCGAAAACCTGGGCCTGACCTTCGGCGCGGCGCGAGATTTCGGGCGGACCTGGCGCTGGGACGCCTATGGCGCTTTCAGCATCGACCGAGGCCGTCGCGATCAGAACCGCGCCTTGAACACGCGCTTCCTCAACGAAGCCCTGGGCAATCTCGCCGACGATCCGCTCACGCCCTTCAGCGCCGCCCGAGACGGCTATTTCAATCCGTTCGGGACCAGCAACGCGGCGGTTCTCGACTTCGTCAACAGCGGCTACCAGCACCTCAAGCGGCGAAACCGGGTGAGCGCCGGCGGCGTCCAGATCGATGGCGTGCTGCTGACCCTGCCGGCGGGACCGCTGAAAATGGCGCTCGGAGTCCAGGCGCGGCACGAGGATTTCATCGTGCGCACCACCAACCTGACCTCGGGAACCAGCCCGACGACGAGCGGGGGACGCCTGTTCGACCGTGACGTCTCGGCGGGCTATGTCGAATTCCGAGCCCCTTTGGTTTCGCCGGAAATGGGCGTGCCCGGGGTGCGGCGCCTGGAACTTTCGCTGGCCGGTCGGATCGAGCGCTACAGCGACTTTGGCGTCACGCGTAATCCGAAGATTGGCGCGGTGTGGACGCCTATCGAATCCCTGAAGGTGCGGGCCAGTTACGGCACGTCGTTTCGCGCCCCCACGCTCGCCGACATCTATGAGACCTACGCCGTCGGCGCGGCCATCCTGCCCGACACGTCCGGACAGACGCTCATCCTGATGGAGACGGGCGGCAATCCCGACCTGGGCCCCGAAACCGCCAAGACCTGGACGCTGGGGTTCGATCTGGCGTCCCAGGCACGTCGCGGCGCACGCCTGAGCCTGACCTACTTCGACACCCGCTTTTCCGATCAGGTCGGCCATCCGGTGTATGACGACGTCATCAACGCTCTGACCAACCCGATCTACGCCAGCTTCGTGCGACGCCTCAATCCGACCAATGCGGCAGACATGGCCGCGGCCCAGTCCCTGATCGACCACCCGACCTCGACGGACGCCAAGCTCTTTCCGGCCAACGCCTTCGGGGCGATCCTCGACGGGCGCAACCGCAATGTCGGCGAGTTGAAGGTTCGTGGCCTGGACCTGCAGGCCAGTTGGCCGTTCAGCCTGGCGGGTGACAGCGTCGTCCTCAACGGCGATGCGTCCTATCTGTTCGACTACAAGCGCCAGCTGACGGTCGACGCGCCGACCATCCAGTACGTCGATCTGGCGACCTTTCCGGTCGATCTGCGGGCCAATCTCGGCCTGGCCTGGACGCATGGCGACTTCGTCACGAACGCCACGGTTCGCTATGTTGATGACTATCGGACCTCGGCTGGCGTGAAGATCGACAACTGGACCACCCTGGACGCCCAGGTCCGGTGGACCGCGCCCTCGACCCGCGGGCCATCGGCAGGGGTGGTGATCGCGCTTTCGGCCCAGAACCTGCTGGGCCAGCAGCCGCCCTTCTATGACGCGGTCCAAGGCGTAGGCTACGACTCTGCCAACGCCGACGTCCTGGGCCGTGTCGTGGCTCTTCAGCTCACCAAACGCTGGTGATCCCCCGGCGGCGCGGCGATCAACGCCGCGCCGCGACGCTTCCCCTCGAAGGACCACCCATGCGACAGCTTCTCGCGGTCGTGGCGCTGTGCTGCGCCCTGGCCAGCTCGCCCAGTCGGGCCGAGCCCTATACGATCAACGACCTCCTCGACGCCGAGACCCTGGTCACCACCCTGGCCTCGCCCGATGGGCGCTGGGTGGTTGTGCAGACCTATGCGGGCCAGGCCCATGCGCCGCGGTTCGACTATGACGCCGCCTACTATCTGGCCACCAGCCGACTGCGCGTCATCGACCTGACGAAAGCCGCGCCAGCGGCGTTCCTGATCCCGCCGGACCGCAACACCGGTTTCGTGCCGGGACCGTTCTCGCCCTCTGGCCAACGGATGCTCGTCCACCGCGTCCGCGACCATCACTGGGAGACGGGGGTGATCGACCTGTTCAGCCGGAAGGTTCGCTGGTTTGGCCTGGGCGTGGACTTCTCGGTCCAGGGACGAACGGCCGCCTGGCGGGGAGAAACGGAGATCATCGCGATCACCCATCCGACGGATAGGCCGCACCTGCTGCTGAGGCGCGGGTCGGAACCGCCCGCCACCCTGGCGGCGCGCTGGCGCGCCACGGCGATCGATGGCGGCCCATCGGCCACGATGATCGGCTCGGGGCGGTACTTGAGCCGCGGCGGATCAAACATCCCAGCCACGCTGGTGCGGCTCGACGTCGAGACCGGCAAGGCCTCGTCCCTGGCCAAGGGCGATTTCCTCTATCTCGAACTGGCGCCGAACGGACGGTACGTCGCGGCGGTCAAGGAGGGCGCCGACACCCAGCCGAGCGCGCTGGAGCCCGTAACCGGCGGCACAGCGATGCGGCGTCGCGATCTCGTCGTCGTCGACCTGGAGACCAAGCAGGTTCTCGCGCCTTGCCCGTCCTGCGATCTGTCACCGTTTCTGCTGTCGTGGGCGCCGAGCGGGGACCGGCTGTTGATCCATGCCAGGTGCCCAGGCCAAGCCGTGCAGGATGGGCGGCTGGCGGTGATCTCCCCGGCCCGAGCGGGCGCCGATGCGGTGTCCTGGCTCCTCGGCTTTCGCCCAACCATGGGCCGCACCAATGAGGGCTTCGAGCTGATCCAGGCCGGCTGGCTGGCCGACCTTCCTGTCGCCTGGGGCGCGCCGGACGCTGCTTCCTCCTCGGCCGCCAGCGCCTGGTGGCGCCTTCGGGGGGCGGGGCCAATCGCTCCGCTGCCGGCCGGAGCGGAAAAGGCGGCGCGTCTTTATCAGACGCCGGGCGAGGACCTGTTGGCGCTCGATGGCGATCGACTCCTGGCCATTGATGCTCGGAGCGGTCAGGCCAAGCCGGTGCTCGAGGGCTTTACGCCGATCAGAGCGCCCTCAAGCCAGATCTCCGGTCTGGATTTCGCGCGCGCCGGCTCCGAACCCAACCTTGTCGGCGTCGCCAAGGGGCGGCTCGTGCGCATTGCATCCGGCACGGTCGAGGACTTCGGGCCAGCGCCCGCCGCTCTGAACCTGATCACAGTTCGCGGCGCGGCCGTCACCCTCGAGCGCGACGATCACGGCGTCCAGACGCTATCCATTGTCGATCACGGACAGCGCCGGGCCGCGGCGGTGCTCAATCCGCAGTTCGCCACGCGCGACCTCAACCTCGTCAAGCCGGTGAAGCATCGCGCTCCAGATGGCTTGGAAGTCACCAGTTGGTTGATGCTGCCGCCAGGCTGGAAGCCCGGCGATCGGCCGCCGATCGTGGTCGTGCCCTATCCGAGCCGAAGCCACTTCTCGCCGTCGAAGCCGCCATCGGACCTGCTGCCGGGCCTGGCCGTGACCAATATCTCCGCCCAGCTGATCGCGGCGCGCGGTTACGCCGTCCTCTATCCGAGCCTGGTGCGCAGCCCGACGGACGATCCGGGCGAAGGCATGGCCTCGGCCATCCTCACCGCCGTCGATGCGGTCGGCGCCGCCGGACTGGCCGACGCTGATCGCGTGGCCCTCTGGGGCCATAGCTTCGGCGGCTACATCGTCCTGTCGGCCGCGACACAGTCGCCAAGGTTCAAGGCGGTCATCGCCTCGGCCGGCATCACCGACCCGTTCAGCGCGTGGGGGCAGGTTCGCGGCAACGCCGCGCGCACGCGGCCGGAGGAGGGGTTCGTCTTCAACGCCGGCACGGGGTATCTGGAGACGGGCCAGATGCGTGTGGGCGCTCCGCCGTGGGTCGCGCCACACCGCTATATCCGCGCCAGCCCCTATCTCAACGCCGACAGGATCACCGCGCCGGTGCTGCTGATCTACGGTGATCTCGACGGCTACGGCGCCACCCAGGGCGAGGAGATGTTCTCGGCCTTCTATCGCCTGCGCAAGGACGCCAAGCTTCTGACCTTCTGGGGCGAAGGCCATGTCGTTCTGGCCCCTGAAAACATCCGCCGGCTCTATGCTGAAAGCTTCGCCTTCCTGGATCAGGCGCTAGATGTTTCCGTAGCCGAGGCGAACAAGCCGTGAGCGCCAAGACCGCACCCAAAGCTCCATCACGACCATGCCGATGATGTCGCGGTAGGGATCGCTCCAGATCAGATGCTCCGGCGTCAGCATCGCGTCGACCACGTCGCGGCGTAGAAGGCCGGCCTCGGCCAGTGCGCCGTCCAGCAAAAGGTCGCGCAGTTGCGGCAGGTCACGCGCGAGCGCCTGGCCGTAGTGCCGGCTAAGGTCGCCCTTGGAGCGACGGTCTCGCACCAGCGGGGGCAAGCGGTCGGCGAAGGCCGCGCGGGCGAAGGCGCGATCGTCACCACCCTGCGTCAGGGTGAGCGACGACAGGCTCAAGGTCGCTTCCATGACGGGCTGGGCCAACAGCGGGTTGACGACGTCGGCCACGCTCGAACGCGCCGAACGGCCCGTCACCAGGAGCACGCGGGCCAGGCCTTCGACCTGCGCGCGCTTGGTCGGCGTCAATCCCGCCAGCGCCTTGCGCCACAGCGGTGGGGGTCGGCGCCGGGCCGCCGCGATCGCGACGGCTGTCAGGTGACGCGGCGGTGGCGATGTTGGATAGCCAAGCCCGACAGCGCCCGCCAAGCCAAGACGTGCGGCCCGCCAGACCGAGGTCTGGGCGCGGCGAGCGATCTCCATCAGGGCCTTGGGCCGCCAACGCCATGGCGGTGTGTGACGCAAGTAGTCGCCGCCGAGCCACCGGCTGCCGCCCTGCATGAAGACGACATCGCCGCCCAGACCAGTGACGATCTGCTCCACGCCAAGATCGCGACAGCGTCTCGCCAGATCCTGATCGTAGGCCGCATCGACCAGCCGAAAGCTCGGACGGGCGCTGGGGCTGCCGTGCTCCAGGCCGCCAAGATCGACACCGGCATCGGCCTTGACCGCCTCGGTCAGTACGAATCCGTTCTGGCGGGCCACGGCGCGCGCGAAGGTCCGCTCATCGCCATGAGGATCGACGACATGATAGTTCAGCCATGCCCGCACATCGGTCCGCGCCCTAACGAGGCTCGAGGCGACGATCGCGGAATCGAGACCGCCCGAGACTTCCGCCAGGGTCGATCTTCGCCCGGTCAGCGCGGCGATCGTGCTGTCGATCACCGCGACGAGCCCGACTTGACGATCCACCGCGTCATCCAGGGCCAGACGCGCGAACCGGTCTGGCCGCCAGATCAGCGTTTCGGCCTTGTCGCCGCCAAGCTTCCGGAGGCCGCCCGGGGTGATCGTGGTCAGCCCGACCAGCGGCGTCGCGCCGGCCAGGTGCATTCGGTCGCAGAGCGCAGCACCGACGACCGCCCAGTCGATGGCCAGCGCCCTGGGCGCGGCGTGATCGAGATCGGCAAGCAGGTCCGACGCGACGATGCCCACGCCGCCCCGTCGCCAGGCGATCGCGTCGAGCCCGCCGGACGGGTCGCGATAGATGGCCTCGGCCAAGCCATGCGCCCCCCGGAAGATCGCGGCATAGCGGCCCCACCCACCCTGGCTCAGTTGGTGCGACGCGACGGACGGATCGCCACGGATCTGTTCGACATCACCGCTCCAGTAGTCGCCGATGAGGACGAGGCGTCCGCCTTGAAGGATGCGCACGGCTGGCGGCTGGTCCAAGGGCACAAGCAGCAACAAGCCGGGCTCGCGCGCTTCCAGGCGCCATGACGACGCTAGGGGCGCGGCGATCGCTTCGGCCTGGGCGCCAGCCGCGAGGTCCGACGTATCCCAGGTGAGCATGACGTAGTCGCGCATGTCAGACGACCATGATCGGCGTGTAGGCGATCAAGCGCTCGGCCCGGTCATCGAGCACCGTGTCACCGATCTGCAGCCAGCAATGAGCCTCGAAAGACCAGGTCTTGACGCCGAACACCCAGTCCGCGTCGAAACCGGCCTGTCGCAGGAAGATCAGCAACAGGAAGGCGCGATAGAGGCAGACGCCGGGAAACGGCGCCAGGGGCAGAAGCCTGCGAAAGAGCGCGACACGCCGCACAAGATCCGCGCTGATCTCCCGAGGTGGCGCCGTCTGACGATGCTTGGCGGCATATGCGATCAGATCGGCGAAAGGTCGTCGGTAGTAACGTCGCAGCATCACGCCATAGGCGGCCACGGCGTCCAGAAGCTCCCGCGTCGCCAGCCTGGGCGACGGTGGCGATCCAAGATCAAGGCTCGCCCGCGGAGGCGGTGCGCGACGAAGAGGGTCGGGCTCTCCAAGCAGGGCGAGGTCCGAAAGATCCGCCGCGAGATCGGCGTCGAGGATCTCCAGATCCGACCCGGACGGGCTGAAAGCGTCCGCGCCGTTGGGCAGGCAGAAGTACTCGCCCTTGCGGGTATCGAGCAACACGATGTCCTGGCCCAGGCGCGCGCCATGGACCCAGCCAGCCAAATGCATGTGTCTTTCCGGCAGTGCGGGTTTACGGCAAAGCGCGGCGGCGGCCCGCAGGCGCGCCGCCGCGATAGATCAGCCGGCGAACTCGCGCGGCTGCATGTTCAGCTCGATGCTGAAGTTGAAGCCCCCGCGGGTCAGGCGCTTGGCCGAACCCAGGCGAACGATGGTGGTGGTCTTGTCCTTGGATCGCATGATGCGCTCCTCAGCGAGGCGCCCGGAACGGACGCGCGTTGATGTCAGGAACGGTCGCTGACCGGGGCGGCCAGCGCCCGGGATGATCAGCCGGCGACCTGCTTGGGCTCCAGGTTGATCTCGAGGCTGACGGTGCCGTCGCCCTTGGTCAGGCGCTTGGCGTCGCCGACGCGGACGAGGCGGAACTTACGGGTCTTGGTCATGACACGCTCCATATCAGTGTTGATCGCACAATCGCGACAACACATCAGGCGCATCCACCACCCTGCATTGATAGTATATTGGGCCTATAACCGGGATATATTCGCACGAGCCCGCAGGGCGCGGACAACATCACCAGCGCGCTGCCGACGGACCTCATGCAGGGCGTCGATCGCCCCCTGAACCGCGCCGCCGCCGCCGCGCCCCGCGGCGAGAAGGCCCAGAAGCTCCTCTCGGACGGGAAAGATCTGCGCTTCCACGACGATGGCGGGGGCCAAGCGATCGGCGGTCTGTCGGTAGGCTTCCTGGAGGGCGCGATTGCCCGCCTGAGCGATGATCCGATCAAAGTGCAAACCAAGCTGTTCCCCCTGGCCGATCGGATCCTCGGCCGCTGGGACGGTGTCATGAAGTTCTGACCTCGGCGCGGCCGAAAGGGCGTCGACGAGGTAGAGACGCCGCATGCTGTAGAGTTCGACCAGATCGGCGACGTCGAGGCGACGGGCGAAGTAGCCTCGGCCTCTCTGGTCCTCGATCAGCCCCTCTCCCGCCAACCGGGAAAGGGCCTCGCGCACCGGTGTCGCGCTCAGACCCAGATCATCGGCCAGCTCGGTGATGGTCAATGGCTCGCCCAGCACCAGGTCGCCCGCGCGGATACGGTGGCGTAGAGCGCCGAGGGCGGCTGTGAAGGGGTCCCTGGCTTTACCGGGCGACGAAATTCTCACGCGTGTCTCCAGACAACGAAAGCGCACGCCAGTTCATCGCTTCGCTACGCCACCATTACACAAATAGTCGCACAGCCTTCATCGTTCAACCGCAAGATATGGTCTTTATATTGTACCCATGCGCAATATATTTGCGCCAATACGCAATATATTTGCGCACCACGATTTGCGATTTACTTGATAGTGCAGTGACCGGCGAGATCCCACGGCGGCGCGAGCCATTCCCTTGGGCTTCCGGGCGGGTTGTGGCTATCGCCGATCACCAAAGCCTTGCTACACCTTCAGGTAGATTGCGTATGCGTGGGCTGAATGACGGATAAGGACCCCGACAGCAAAAAGCGCGCTCATCTTCTGTCTCGCGCCCTGAAGGCGGTTCGCGGCGTTCGCAGCGGCGCCAAGTCACGCGATCTGGCGGCCGCCTTGGGCTTGTCCTTGCGGGGCTACCAGCATTTCGAGGCCGGCGGCGGCCAGCTCAATGTCGACCATGTCCTCAGGTTCGGCGCCGCCCTCGATTGCGACCCCATAGGCGTCCTGGCAGCGGTGCAGATCGGCCGACCGGAGTTCGCCGCCTATGTCGCCCAGAACAAGGCGATGGTGGCCTTGATGATCACGCTGCAGGAGTTCGTCGAGGACGCCGGCGAGGATATCGCGCGGCTTGAGACCACGACCTTCGTCTCGGCCTACCGGGCGATGTTCCAAGATCTGTCTCGCCAGGCCAAGGCCGCGCGGGAGCAGAATGACGCTTGGGTCGCCAAGAACGCCGGACGGGTGGGACTGCCCGTCGCCCCTGACGAGGACGAGGACGGATCATAGACCTAGACCGCGGGCGCGCCCCGGCTCGAACGTCACCTCGCCCCCAATCGCGACACGCCCCATAACGGTGCGGCCCAGATGAGGCTCGAGGCCCGGACGCCAGGGCGCGAGGCGAAAGCCCAATCCGTCCTCGATCATGGCAAAGCGCCCGGACGCCAGGTCGAGGCGCCGGCGATAGACCCCGGCGAAGGTCTCGCCCGCCTGAGCCTCGGCAAGCGGGGACAAGCCGGTCTCGCCGGCGATCCGCGCACGGACCGCCTCTAGCTCTCGGGTCTGAAGCGTCGCCAGAAGGCGGGGGGCGAATGTCATCCGCCCGTCGCGCCGCTCAGCCAGCCCCCGCGCGAGCAGGACCTCGATCCGGCTTTCCGCGGCGGCGGTCGCTTCGGCGCCGAAGCCAGCTTCGCCTCCGCCCTGCGCCTGCCGCAGGATCCGCCGGTCCAGCCAGGTCGCCCCCTCGGCGTGGATCTGGCCGTCGAGCGACAAGTCACTGCGGGTCGCCAGGAACCGGGTGCGCGCGCTTGGAGGCGCGCGCAATTCCACGATCGCCCCCGGGCGGGCGTCGCCCGTGTCTTCCAGGTCGGCGAAACCCAGATGATGCTGGCGACCGTCCAGACCATCGATGATCGCATAGGCCGATCCTGTCAGCTCGTCGCGCAGACCGCGCTCGACCAGTCGGCCGACGACCCGCTGGGCGGCCTGGTCGTCGTGGATCACGAAGCGTCCGGGCTCCACCGCTCGTCCCTCGCCCGCCATGGCCCGATGGAGGGTCTTGATGATGTCGCCCCGGATAGAGAGGTCGCGTAGTCGCGCTTCGAAATCGGGCGCCAGTCGCCAACGGGCGGGCCCGAGCGGTTCGGCCAGGCCCAGCTTCTGCAGGTGCGACGCACGCCCCAAGGCGCGCCGGCCGTCATCTGGATCGCCCGCCTGGCGACGCAGGTCCAGCCGTCCATCGTCGTCGGCCTTGCGGACGAGACCGCGGTCTAGACCGGTCCAGCGGTCTGCGGCGATCTCTGCGTCCAGGCCTTTGGCGATCTCACGCGCCGTGCGCGGACCAAGCTCCAAGGTGACGAGATCCTGAGCCCGGCCGCGCAAGCCCTGAGCGAGGTAGTCGCCGGCGATCACCAGGTCGCGCCCCTGCGCCCGCCCGCGAACCAGAACATGAAGGTGGGGATTGTCGGTGTTCCAATGATCGACAGCCACCCAGTCCAACCGCGCGCCGAGGTCCAGCTCGGCGCGCGCCATGAGGTCACGGGCAAAGCCGCGAAGATCCGACATCGCCGGCGCATCCTCCGGCGAGATGATGAAGCGGAAATGGTGGCGATCGTCCTGGCAGCGCGCGGCGAAAGCGGCGACATCGGCGCGCTCGCCGGTCGCGTCGAACATGGCGGCCTTCTCGCCGTCGCGCGTGACGCCTTCACGCTCGAGATAGGCGATATGCCTGGCCAAGGGCGCGGCCCGAAAGCGGCTTCCCCGATGGCGCACCACTCGCGTCTTGACGACCACGCGACGGCGACTGGCCGTCAGGTTGGCGCTGCGCCCCGCGCCACGCGTCAGTCCGCCGCGCGCGACGGCTCGGCCCAGTCGCGCGCCCGCGCCCGGATCGTTGGCTAGGGCCGTCGCGCGCTTGACCTGACCGAGGAAGGAGCCGGTCGAGAGCCCGCCCCGTTCGGCCCGGCTGCGTCCCGGTCGCACCAGAAAATCGTCGTCGAACTCACTCATGAGGCCACCGATGGCGCGGGGCCATCTGAAATCCTTGAGCAAATCTCGCCGTGCGCCAGCCGGCTCCGAGCGCCGACGGCGCTGCGACCCCAAGCCCCACAACGCCTCGCGCGCACACCGACGGCGGTGCTTTTATCTGGCCATCGCCTTTGCCTTCTCCAGGACGCGCCAAGGTCCGATCGGATCATGAGGTTCATCGGCTCCTCTCAACGAAGAGCGCCTGGGGCGGCGAGCGCCAGCGCGCCGACCAGGCGGGTGGAAACAGGCCCGCCGCGCGCCAATCCGCAGACCCCGGCGCGCCGGCGAACCGATCGCGCAGCTTGGCGACATAGGCCACGGTCTCGGGCGGCAGAGGCCGGCCGCTCAAGCTCTGCTTATAGCGACCCGGCCCTGCGTTGTAGGCCGACAGAAAGCCCTCGCGCCCATAGCGGTCGAGCAACCAGCGCAGGTACGCCGTCCCAGCCAACACGTTGTCTTCCGGGTCGAACGGATCATCGCCCAGGCCCAGTTGCGATCGCAGGTCCGACCAGGTGCCCGGCATCAGCTGCATCAGGCCCATGGCGCCGGCCGGCGAGACGGCGCGCCGGTCGCCGCCGCTCTCGACCTGGATCACCGCTTCGATCAGTCTGGGCTCCAGATCAAAGCGCTCGGCGGCGCGCAGGACCGCCGCCTGGTGGGCCATGGCCAGGCCTGGCCAAACAGCCAGCAGTCCGGCGAGCAGGAGCGGAGCAATCCGTCCCTTCATGGCGCGCCAACCTGAGCGCTCGATGGCCAGGTCCAGACGGGACGGGCCACGCCGCGCACAGACGCCAGCGGGGTGGGTCCCAGGTAGCGGCCGTCGAAGCTGCCTTCGACGGTGGAGACGACGAAGATCTCATCGGCGGCGAGCTTGCGGCAACCGCGCCATTGCGGAAGCAACCGGCCAGCGCCGTCGTGGTCACGGACGCGCACCAACGCCGTCCCGTTGACCACCAGCCGGTCGCCGATCCGGCAGATGCTCGCGCCAGGCAGGGCGGCGACAGGCTTGATCAGGGGCACGCCCCGGGGAAGCCATCCCGCCTCCGCCAGCCACGCTGCGGTCAGCGACGGCGGGTCAAAGACGACGAGGTCGCCGACCTTCGGCGCGACCTGGGTGAGGCGATAAAGGCCGACCGGCACGCTGGCGGTGGCGTTCCAGAAGAGGCCCGGCGGGAGCGGACGCCATGCCAGAAGCAGACAGGCCCCGCCACCTAGGGCAAGCACCCACCGCCTCATCACGAGGCCTGCAGTCGCAGCAACCAGGCGCGATGGCGCGCCCGATCATAGGCCCTGGGCGCCTGGCCAGATTGCAGCCGGTTCTGAACATGACCCCAGTAGGCTGGCGCGATGCGTTCGGGCGCGAACCCCGCAGCCTCGACCGCATCGATCGCCGCGAGCCCTCGCTGCACCCGTGTCCAGCCGCTGAACGCGGCCAGGACCTCCGCGCCGGGACGAACGCCCGGGCGGGTGGTGAAGGCCTGGCCCGGCGCGACGGCCCGCAGGATATCGAGGTCCGAGCTGGTCGTGCCGTAGTCGCCCCCCGACCAGCGCACGACGGCGAACACCGCCCCGGCCGCAAGTCGAACCGTGCGCCGGCGACGGTCATGACGCACCTCGTCGCAGACCGCGCCGAACCTGAGCCAATGCTCGATTTGCGCCGGCCGCCAGATCAGCTCGACCTCGGTCATCGCCAGCGCGGTCATGGCGCGGCGTCCGGAAATTCGCGGTCGAAGAGTTCGCGGACCATTTCGGCGACCGTCTGGCCCCGACCGAAGGCGGCGATCTTGATCCGCGCGCGGCAGGCGGGCGTGACATCGATCGTCAGGCGAGCGCTGTAGGCGGAGGGGCGCTCTGGCGCGTCGGCGGCCTTGACCCAGGCTTCGGCGGCGGCGGGTCGCGCGGCGAAGGATCTGTCGCTCATGGCGCGAGCCCTTCGATCTCGGCGGCGAGGGCCCGGATGTCGCGGGCGGCCAAGCCGTCGGGATCCAGTTCGCCGACGACCTGGCCGCTCTGCATGGCCTCAGCGAAAGCGACCCGCTGGCCGACGGCCTTCTCCAGGGCGAAGGGCTCCTCGCGCGCCAGAGCCGCCGTCGTCTCGCGCGCGATCACAGTTCGCGCCAGGCGACGATTGATCAGGAAGCGGGCCTTCAGCTGCGGCCGATAGAGCCGGGCCTCGGTGATGAGCCGCAGCATCTCGGCCGACGCCCAGCCGTCCAGCGGCGAGGGCTGGACGGGCACGAGGACAAGATCGGCCGCCAGCAGAGCCGAGCGCATCAGGGGGGCCACGCGGGGCGGACCATCGATGATCAGGTGATCCGCATGACGGGCCAGGCCTGGAACCTCCTGGTGCAGGGTCTCACGGGGTAGGCCGATGACACCGAAGGCGCGCGGCAGGCCGGCCTGTTGCCGCGCCTGGGCCCAGTCGAGGGCGGAGCCTTGCGGGTCGGCGTCGAGCAGGGTCACGCCGCGCCCCTGGCTCGCCCAGCAACCGGCGAGATTGATCGCCAGCGTGGTCTTGCCCACCCCGCCCTTCTGATTGAGAAGCGCGACGATCATGGCCGACCACCCTTCTGGGCGCGCGGCGCGACCTCGACCGGGTAAGAGTTAGACTCTGGGTTAGAGTCCAAGTTACGAGCCGCGCAAACCCTTGCCTGGAAAGGCTCTTTAGGCTTGGCGTGCGCCTGATCTCCCGAGCCGCCTGCGCCTGATGTCACGTGCCTTGCCGCGCCTGATCTCACGACCCTGTCCACAGGCTCGCCCAGGGCGATTTCCACCACGGCCGGAACGATGCGCAGGCGCTCGGGGCCGTGCGCGCGGTCCAGAAAGAGCTGGTAGCCCGGCAAGGGCTGGCGGGCGACGATCCGGCGGATATCGAGGGCGAAGTCAGACGGCCGTGCGAGGCTGCCAGACTTGTGGTGCAGGTGGGACAGCTCGAAGACCCAGCCCTGAACCTGGCGACCGGCGTGCTTGCGCGCCACCCGATAGAGCCAGCGCTCAATGCCGCCCGTCAGGCGGAAATAGGCCGGATCGATGGTCAGGACCAAGGAGCGATCGACGACGCCGCGATAGAACCAGTCCGGTAGCACGATCTCCACGCCTTCGATGCGCCCGTCGCGCGTCGCGCGCTCTTCCCATTCGTTGATCCAGGAAAATTGCTGACGCCGCCAATGCTCGCCCTGACGAATGGTGGTGGCCACGACCGTGGACTGCAGGCGGCGCAAGGCGGCCTTGAACAGGCGATACTCGGTAGCGCCGGTCGCCCGACCCACGCCCGTCAGCAGCTGATAGGGGGTGAACTGCAGCCGACGCGACGTGCGCAGGCCGTGGTTCTCCGCATCGACGATCTGGGAGGCCGCCCAGATCAGCACGTCGGCATCCCAGATCGTGGCCATGCCATGCTCGGGCAGGCCATAGACCTGAACCTCGATCGCGCCGGCGCGGTAGAGGATCGGACGCGTCCGGCGCGACTTCGATAGCGAGAAGAACGGACGCTCCATCAGGTCGCGTTGATCGCGGGGCGTGGCGTCGCCGTTGACGACGATGAAGGGATCCAGGCGCTCGCGAGGGCGGATCGGGAAGTTCGGCGGACGTCCCATGCTCAGACCAGGCCCGTATTCGACACCGCCGCGTGGCGCTTGGCCGGCAAAACCTCGCCGACGCCCGGATCGGTGGTGGAGGTCTTGGCGCCGCGATCGGCCCAGGCCTGGAGGTCCTCGATGGCGTAGACCACGCGCCCGCCCAGTTTGCGGTAGGCCGGGCCAGTGCCGAAGGTGCGATGCTTTTCGAGCGTGCGGTGCGAGAGGCCAAGATAGGCGGCCGCCTGCTGGGTGCGAACAAAACGCGGCGCGCCGCTGGCGGGCGTGGCGGACATGGTCGAACTCCCTGGTCTCGTGGCGATGGCCGGGATGACCCCGCGCGGACTGGGGCAAGCTGGCGAGGTCGGACAGCGCCGGGGGAGTGCGAAGACGGCGGTGCGATTTTCGCACCCCCTGGGTCAGATCAGCAGGTCGCGATAACCGCCTTCGACCAGGGCCGCCCCGTCACGGGCCAGGCGCATGGTGGCGTCGCGCAGGGATGAGGACTTCCAGGGGGCGGCCGAGACACGGGTGTTGCCATAGAGCGCGATCGCGATGTCTCGGTAGGCGGCCCCGCCGCGTCGGCCGTCCAGCGTGCGAAGCATCGCCTTGAGCCGCAGGCGCCGCTGGCGGGTGAGCGGATCGGGTCGTGGCATACCGCCCTGCAGCTGTCGCCAAAGCCCTGCCAAGGCTTCGAGGCGATTGGGCAGGCTGGCGTCCAGAGGTAGGACCGCGGCCATCGGCGTTGCGGCGGCGTCGGCGGCCAACAGGAGCAGACGACTAAGACCCGGACCTGACCCGAGCGACCACCCGGCCTCGCCTGGCGCTCCATCGGGTGGAGGCAGGACCATGCCCGAGGCCGTCGGCGACGAGGCTAGCAGGATGAGGCCGGCGTCGTCTTCGGCGCGCCAGCGGACCTGGGCGTGATGAGCGTCAAGCGAAGGATCGACGGGGAAATCGCAACCCCCAGCGCGTCGTCCAGTCGGCCGCCCCGATGGCGGGCGCGGTCTGGAAATCCTTCTGATAGTCTGGGTTCCGGCGAAGATATTCCCAGGCCAGATCGGCGGCTGAAAGATCGTCCAGATAGTCGTAGGCTTCAGCGGATCGCCACCGAGACGCGTCTGGCGACATGAGCAACTCCGGCAAGGCTCACTCAGAGATTGAGCCTCGTGAGGGTCTTCCGTGGTCAGAGCACGCGGGTAGACCCGGCCGTGGGGACAGGTGATGCCAGGCCGGCATCACTTACGGCCGGCGCTGGCCAACAGATCGCGATAGCCGGTTTGCGCCATCCAGCGCGCGCGCCGCAGATGCGCGTCATGGATCCGGTGGGCGCGGTCGGGATCGGCCTCGACGTCGAGACCCAAGATCACGGCCGCCGCCTCACGCCAATCAGCATGGGCGGCGGCGGCGTCCAACAGGCGCAGATAGGCCAGCAGGTGGACGCGATCGTAGTCGGTGACCTGCGGCTCGCAGATCGGCGTATCTCGAAGATCACCGTGGTCCATCGGGCCTCCCACTCCCGGCCGGGATGTCACCCTAGGGGAAAATACCAGGGAAGGGATGGCTCCTGCACGGCATCGGGCGATGCGTCTGCGGCATCGCCCTTGGAGGTCAGCCTGGTGCGCGGGGGCGGGGCTCCTCGCGCGCCTTGTCATCGGACTTGCGGATCCAGCTGAGCGCAAAGGGCTCCTCACCGGCCATCAGCCGCGCGTCCAGCGGCTCGGCCCAGGTCGGATCGTCGAGCTTGAGATTGAGGATGGCGCCGCTGGCCGCGTCGCTTGGCCGCCAGGCCGCGCCGCATTCGACATCGCCGACATAGGCGCGAAACTCCGGCGCGCGCGCCGAAATCTTCTCCACCGGCGTCAGGCGCACGGTGGCGTCCAGTTGCAGGGTGCTGAGCCGGCCGACGAAACCTTCGCCGTCGCGCCGGAAGTAGCCGATCGTGGTCATGGCGGATCCTTTTCTGAGGAGGTCGCGGCGACGGATCCAGCCTAGGGTGGGGGACCGCCAGATCACGTCGCCGCTCGCCCATCGGGGCGATCGCGAGGCGCTCGACCAAGTCGGCGGACCGTCTCGCGTCAGGACGATGACCGGCATGCTCCGCCCCTCGCAAGACGTCTCACACACCGATCGGGCAAAGACAGGCGCTGGCGCGGACTGGCGTAGGCGCCGCCGCGTGATCGCTTACGCGCACGGGCGCTATCCGGGCGGCCGCCAGCCGTATCCATAGTCGGAAGGCCTCAAGCCCGCGTCCAAGAGCGCGTTGATCAGCGCCCAGCGCAAAGGTTCGGCTTCTGGACCAGGATCGATCACCCCCGACATCCACATGGCCGGCGTCCGCGCGCCGCACTGCGGACAGGGCGTGCGCGCCTGGATCTGGGCCATGGTCAGGCCGAGCAGACCTCGCGCGCGTCCCAGCATGGTGTCGCGCCGCCAAGTCTTTGTCGCTCCGCAGACGGTGCAGCGAAAATGGATCTCCCAGTTTCGCTCCAAGGCCTCGACGAGACGCGCCGAAGCAAACCAGGTCTCCAGTTCGGCGATCTTGCGCCGCTGCCGATCGCTCAGCTCAGGCATCGCCGGGAGGCTCCACGCGGCGAACTGCGCGCCAGTGGGGCCAGGGGCGACCACTGACCTCCTCGACCTCGAACCACGCCTCTTCGCCCTCGAAGTCTGGAACCCGTTCCCGATCGATGAAGCTGTTACGGCTGCGCTGGGCCCGGCGGGTTCCGCCCTCGAAGGTGAACATCAAGGTCTTGCCGTGACCCTCGCCGCCAAACTGGCGCACGCGCACTAGCTTGACGACCATCCTATGGATGACCCGATCCGGCAAAGGGGCGTGCGTCGTCGCGCGCTTACGAACGCGTTGGGGCGGCATGGCGACCTCCTTGTTCCCGAAATGTTCTCAAGCCATCCCGCGAGGGAGTCAATGTGCGCTTTGCCGCACGGCTTCTCCGTCGCCTGGTCTCGCCTAATGGAGGCACTGGGGGATTGCCTCACGCCGGACCATCTCGCCGCTCCGCCCTACCCGTGCCAAGTTCGGTCGGACACCACCCAGATGGGCGAGGACAATGTCCGCACCGAAGAAGCTCGACATCATCGGCAACGGCTTTGATCTCCACCATGCGATACCGTCAGCCTACAAGCAGTTTGGAGCTTATGTGGAAGGGGTTGACCGGGCCGTGTACCGGCTGATCGACCGCTATTTCTCTCTGGATGACAAATTCTGGGGTGAGTTTGAGACACGGCTCGCCGAGTTCGATGCCGACTTGGTCATGGACGACAATTCGGTCTACCTGGCGTCCTACGGGGCGGACGACTGGAGCGACGCTGGCCATCACGACTATGAGTACGAGATCGAGCAAACCGTCAGAGGCCTCTCGAAAACCCTAAGGGCGCACTTTGCCGACTGGGTGCGGGCGTTGCCCATCCCGCCTGCCTCAGCCGTTGCCAGACCCGTGCCGATCGACCCGACCGCGCTCTTCCTGACGTTCAACTACACGCCGACCCTACAACGCACCTACGGCGTGACCGAGACTCGCATCCTGCACATTCATGGCCGAAGCGTCGACGCGACCAGCGAACTCGTCCTGGGTCACGGCTGGGCGCGGCCAGCTGAAGAGCGTTTCTCGCCCGGGATCGACGAAGACACGGATGTGAGGGTGGCGGGCGGCTACCGCCTGCTGGACGACTACTTCGATAGCACCTTCAAGCCCACCGCACGGATCATCGCCGACAACGTGGCGTTCTTCGACGCCTTGTCGGCCGTGGAGGACATACGCGTGATGGGCCATTCGCTGATGTCGGTGGACGCTCCATATTTTGAGGCGATCATCGATCGCATCGACCTCTCGCGCGTCCACTGGAAGATCAGCGTCTATGATGATCCAGATGGCGTGCGCGCACGCGCCGCCGCAGCGGGCATTCCGCCGGCAAGATCGCAATTCCTGGCGTTGAGCGATTTTTGAAACGGGTGGACGGAGCGTTGCCAAACACCCATCTGAAGGTCAGGCTGGCGGCAAGATCGCGCGGTGGGGATATTCAGATCGAACGATGAACGACGGCGACGCCTATCATTATCCGCCCGAACTTTTCAGCCTCCTCGTCGACACGATCCCGCTTCTGTGCCGCTCGAAGAAGGACCTGATCACCTTCTTTCGTGGCGCGGGAATGACACCCTCGATGACGGTCGAGGTCGATGAGCAGCTCTCGACCGACCGCGCTAGCCTGAACAAGTATGAAATGACCCGGCAGTTGTTGACGGCGCTCAACGAAGGCGGCGACCGAACGCTGGCGACCCGTCGGCAGGTTTTGCGACGGGTGGTCGAGTACGAGGATTTCTCGGGCTGCTGGCCCAACGACCAGCTGCGTGCAGCTGGCCTTGTGGCGCAGATCCAAAAGATCGTGAACGTGAAGGACAGCTTCACGCGCATGAGCCAGGCGCGGCAGGAAGCGGCCGACCAAGCCAAGACCGAACGCGAAAGCCAGCTGGCCGCCGAGCGCCAGAAGGCGTTGAGCCGCCAAACCGCCATCGACGACGCCAAGCGGCGCCTTTTCGCGCTGTTCCAGGTCACGGATCCGCACAAGCGCGGAAAGCAGCTCGAAGCGGCGCTGAACGCCCTGTTTTCCGCCTATGGCATTCTGATCGCCGAGGACTTCCGGCGGACCGGGGGAGAGGGCGGCGTCGTTGAGCAGGTCGACGGCGTCATCGAGATCGACCACGAGCTATTGTTGGTGGAGATGAAATGGTGGAGCGACAAGATCGGCCACGCCGAGCTGGCGCCCCACCTCAATCGCCTGATGCTCCGCTCAGGCGTGTCAGGTCTCTTCATCTCCAGCTCGGACTACACGCCGAGCGCCATCGAGGCCGCCGAGGTCTTCCTGAACCACCGCATGCTCGTGCTCTCGACGGTCGAGGAAATCGTGGCGCTTCTGGAACGCGGCGACGACCTCGTCGAGTTCATCCGCAAGAAAATCCGGGCCGCCCGCCTGAACCGAATGGCCTTCAAGAAGATCCTGTAGGCGAGGTGGGGGCGTCTGAAGGGTCCTTGTGATCCGGTTCTGAGGTGCGGTGGCCCATGCCTGTCGGCAAGAACCATTCCCGCCATAAATCCTCATAGAGTTTTGGTAGGAGCGCCAGCTGGCGCCAGAGCTCGAACACCTCCTGCTTGGTGAGAAAGGCTTCGACCTCCTGGCGGTCGAAGCCGTCCGGCAGTTTGTCCAGCGCGCGGCTCATGAGGCCCGGCTGCCCCGTTTCGATGAAGCGGGTGAGCGCAGCGCCCAGATAGCCGATCATCCCGCACATGTCCGTATCGGTCCAGAAATCGTAGCGAGCGATGCGCTGGGCGAAGAGTTCGGCCAGGCCTCGCCAATCACCGTCTTCGGCCCATCCGAGTTCAGAAAACTGGTAGGTGAAGCGCTGAAACGCGGCCATCAGTTTTGCCCGCTTGGCGTACCAGCGAAGGGCGGCCAAGCCCTTTTCACTGCCGATCTCGTTGCTGGCGAGGACGTGGATTGTGCGACTGGCCGCGTCGAGATAGTCGGCGTGCCGAGGGATCAGGATCTTGTCGATGTAGTCGTTCAGGCAGACGAAGCTGCAGCGTTGGGCCTCGAGATCGGCGATGACGAGCAGCACCGGAACCGCGACGCCCATGCGCTCAACAGTCAGGAGTTCCGTCGTTTCCAGGGAGAAGCGATAGGTCTCAACCTCGGCCACCTTCTCATCGGTAAGCGCTTCGGCGCTCTTTTCGACATTGGTCCGGCTATAGAGCGCCAAAGGCTTGGTTTCGCCCTTCGCCACGCTCTTCAGCTGAATGAAAATATGCTCGCCAAGGGTTTCCGCACCGGCCGGACCGTCATCGTCGGCCTCCCGCGTCTTGAAGACCTCCAACGCGAAGTCGAGGCCATAGTCGGGGCGATAAGGCCGGAGGATCCAGTGGCGGGGCAGCTTGGATTTCAGCAAGTCGACGCCGGCATCGTCGATCAAGTGCTGTTCAGACTGCATTTTCGCGCGCGCCATAAGCCTCTTTGTCCTGTCCCCTGGCCTGTTCGCGCACCTTATCTACCGGGACGGCATGGTCATCAAAAAGAAGGCCCGGCGTCGCCGCCGGGCCAGTTCATTAGGGAGGAAACGCCCAGGAAGGGCAGAGGCGAGATCGCCTCACGGGTCCAGAGCTAGGCGTCGGCTCGCCAGTTCACAAGGCCGCTCGCCACCAACACCGCATGCTGATCCCAATGCCGCCGGAATATCCAAATCGGCGGCGACCGGCGCCGCTTGCCTGATCATGCCGCGCCCATCCAAGCGACAGGATCGCTTGACGGCGCCGCCGGTCGATCGTCCATTCTCATGTAAGCTTCGCCAGGGGGAGAGCGACGCTGGTGCGTCAGACGCCCGCGAGCCATTCGCCTCGCGATCGCGGAGAGCCTTCCTTGACGCCCGACACCACGCCCCACCCGATCGATCTGCATGTCGGCGCCCGCTTGCGGCTGGGCCGCAAGATGCGCGATGTGCCCCAGCGCGTGCTCGCCGACGCCTTGGGGATCAGCTTTCAGCAGGTCCAGAAATACGAAAGAGGGACAAACCGGATTTCAGCATCCGTGCTCCTGGCCTTGGCGCGCCTCCTGAAGCTGGAGATCGCCTGGTTCTTCGAGGGCTTGGCGCCGACCGACGAGGCGCAACACGATGCGGCCCAAGAGGCCGTCTTAGTCCAGCGCGGCCAAGCCCTGCGGCGCTTCCTGGCGACACGCGAAGGACCCGAGTTGGCGCTCCTGGTGGCGGGGCTACCCGTTCGCCAGCGTTTTCAGGTCCTCTCCCTGATCCGCGCCTTCGCCGACACCGAACATCTGGACGCGGCCGAATAGGCCGGCGGCGCGGGCCGCCGGCCCTGCGGTCAGCCGACCAAGGCTTTGAGGTAATCGACCGCCTTCTGGGCGTGCGCGGCGGCGCCGAAGATCGCCCGCTTGTCGCCCTCCAGGACCTTCAGCCAGGAACCGATATAGGCCGCGTGGTCGGCGCGCGGCCTGAGGTCCACGCCCAGTTCGGCGCAGAGGAACGCAGCGCCCAGCTCGGCCACCAGTTCCTCGCGGGCATAGCCCTCGTCGCCGAAGGTCTTGCGACCAAGATCACGGTCGAGACGCGAGGAGTGACGAGTCCAATGGACCGTCTCGTGAGCCCGGGTGGCGTAGTAGTCGTGCGAGGTGGCGAAGGCGCCAAACACCGGGATGCGGATGCGGTCGGCGATGAGGTCGTAGCAGGCCTGGTCGCCGCCATGCGTGACCTGCGCCTGCGTGGCCGCCAGGAAGGCGTCGGCGCGGGCGATGCGTTCGCTTTCCGGCAGGGTCGGCGGCGCGGCCTGGAAGCGCTCTGGGAGTCCGTCGATCTGCTCGACATTGAAGACCCTGTAGGCCTTCAGGAAGGGGATCGAGCGCTCGACGTCTTCGCCCTGCTCGTTGGTCTCCTGGCGCGTGATGCGGTTGGCGTAGACGACGGTGGTTCCGCTCTCGCCCTTGCGCACCGCGCCTCCCAGTTCGAGGGCTTGCTTGAAGGTCATCCAGATCGGCGCGCCGTAGCCCCGTTCGAGGGCCGCGCCCCAGAGCACCAAGGTGTTGATGCCGGAATAGGGCTCCAAGCTGTGGCGCAGCGGCCGGGAGACGGGTCCGGCGGCATGGCCGGCGGTCCAGGGCTTGGTCCAGGGGGTCACGCCCTGGGAAAGGTCGGCGAGGATCTGATCGGTGATGGCCGAATAGGGATCTTGGCGGATCGCGCCGTTCGGGCGCGAGGTCTTGTCGGCGCGCGACATGGCGGCCTCCTTGCGTCTTGAGAGAAGGGGCTCCCCGCCGGGCGGCGGGGAGCGATTGGCGGGTCAGGCCTGCGGCGCGTCGTCCGCCTCGGGCTCGAGCTCGGGGCCGGCGTCGGCGCCGCGACGCTTGGTCGGACGGGTCCAGACCAGATCGAAGCCCTCCTCGGCCGCGAACAGGCGGGCGTCGACTTCCTGTCGGTCAGCCTCGACGACACCGGCCTCCTGGTGCTGGCGAAGGCTCGGCGTCTCCCGGTCGACCACGGCTTTGATCTGGTCTGGACCCGTCCGACCAAGCTTCGTCGCGCCGAGGCCGGCCCCGAGGTCGAACTTCAGGCGGATGACGCGCCGCAGGCCCGCCCCCTCCTAGCGATGCTCGCCACCCGCCGGGATGGCCCTTCTCGCAAGACGCCAGAAGGCCGCCGCGCCAAGCTAAGGCGGGCCGCCCGAAGAGCGACCCGCCGGACCTGCCTATTCGGCCGCCACGAGATCAGGGGCTTCCGACGCCTCGGGCGAGACCTCAGGCTGGCCCTGATCCCCGGCCTGCGCCGCGACCGCCTCGTCGGCTTGCTGAGGCTCCGGTGCGGCCCTGGTCCGCAGCAACGTCGGAAGCCAGCGGGCCTTGACCAGATCGGGCTCGGCCGCCGCCACCAGATCGACCTTCTTCAGGCCCGACAGACGCTGGGCGGTGTCGGGCGAGACCGCCTCGCTCGTCGCCGCCAGCACATGTGCCTTGGTGACCCGAGACAGGTAGCGCTCGGCGGTCGGCTGCCAGAAGGCTGTCATGTCGAGGCTCGCCGCCGTGGCCAGGACTTCGGCATGGGCCAGGGCCGCGCCGCGCCCGCCGAAAGCCTTGACCGCATCGACCGTGCGCCCCACGCAGAAGGCCAGCAGGCTGGCGCGACTGTCGGCGTCGAGGCCGACGATGAAGTCCCACATCGCAGCCGGGTCCTCCGGGACTTGGCGCGCCCATTGGCCAAACCGCGTTTCCAGGGCCTCATGGGCGGGGCTGGTCTTCACCCCCTCGCCATGCTCGGGCAGGAAGGTGGAGGTCGCCTGGATCGTCAGGCATGAAGCGCGGCCCACGCCCTGGAACGTGCAGAGCGCCAGGACGTGGGTCAGGGCGAGGAGCGCCAAGTCCGGATCATTGGCCAGCGCAAGCCGCAGCCCGGCGGAACGGTGGGCGGTCAGGTCGGCGATGAGCTTGGCCGACAGGGGCGCGCGCGCATCGCCCTCGGGCTCCTCGCTCGCCGGTGCGGGCTCGTCGTCGGCGTCATCGCCTTGCGCCTCGCCGTCCGCTTCATCGTCCTCCTCGTCCGGCGCGGTGGCGACAACCTCGTCCTCGGGCAGGACGAGGCCACGCTCGATACGCGGCTCGCCGTCATAGCCGAGGATCACCCAGACACCGGCTCGGGCGAGGTCTTGCGCGGCGAAGGCCTCGGCGGGCTCTTCCAGCTGAGCCTCCAGCGCCGACAGACGGGCCTCGATCTCCGGCGGGAGGTCCTCGACGCCGCCCCATTCCTCGCAGAGGGCGTTGTAGGCGTCGCGCTGGGCCTGCTCCTCCTGGCTGACCGGCACGGGCTTGGGCCACACCCGGCGCAGCCCGTGCCCGTGCGGATAGTCCAGTCGCCATTGCGCCCATTTCCAGCCCTCGGCCGTCTGGACGTCCTGGGCGATGTCCGAAAGCTTGGCGGCGACCAGTTCGTCGATCAGAGCCACGTCCGACAGGTAGCCGCCGCGATCCTCGGTGAAGAGGTCACGGATGACGGCCCCGCCCGCCGCGACATAGGCCTCGACGCCAATGAAGCGCACGCGGCGGTCGTCGGCCTGCACCGTCTTCTCTGTCATGGCCCGGCGAATGGCGGACGGGTGGGCTTGGGCGTAGGTCTCGAAGACCTGGAGCTGGCGCGCGTGGTCCTCGGAGACGGCGAAGGCCATCAGCTGGTCGAGGGTCAGCTCGCCCTCACGGTGACGCGCGATCAGCGAGGGGTCCACCGCCGCCAGTCGCAGGCGCTGGCGCACGACGGCGGCGGTGACGCCATAGCGCGCGGCGATGGCCTCGGCGCCCCAGCCCTTGCGCTCGGCCAGATCGCGGAACGCCTCGAACTCGTCGGCGGGCGGCAGCGGCTCGCGGGAAATATTTTCGTCGAGGCTGACCTCCACCGCGTCATTGGCCTCGTCCACCAGACAGCGCACGAGCGCGCCGCGCGGGATCAGCTTGCGCTTGGCCAGCAGGCGCAGCGCCAGACGCCGACCTTCCCCGGCCGTGACCAGGGCGTAGCCCGTCTCGGAGCCGTCGGCGCGGCGCTCGGGTTTGACGACGGGCGGCTGGATGATCCCCTTGGCCAGGATCGAAGCGGCCCGCGCCTCGACGACCTCGGGGCGATGGCCGCCTTTGCGGACGTTGTCGGGCGAGGCCTTGAGCTTGTTGAGCGGATAGACGCGCTCTTCGCCGGAGCGGACGGCGCCGGTGTCGGTGAGCACGAAGTACTTGGCGGCGATCACGCCGTCGGCGGCGTCTTGGGCGGTTTGACTGGACACGGACATGACAGGTCTCCCGTTGAGGGTGGGGTCAGGCGCGGGTTGCGCCTGACCCCTGCCCGTCGGCGAGACCGGGGGGTGCAAACGGAGCGGCGGTTTCGCGGGGACCCGGCTGCAGCCGTCGCCGTCCTCGCGCCTTTCGCCGCCCTCGCGCCCGCGAAGCTGGGCGGAAACCGATGCGAAGTGCGCCAGGGGGCAGCGCCCCCAAGCCCGCGGCCGCGGCAAGCGGCCGCCCTGCAAAAAAGGGAGTTTCTCGGCCCAGGGATTTCGATGGCCTGGCGCGTCAGGAAGGACGACATGGCGAGGTGAACGCCATTCCAACCAAGTCCGAACACGCTTCGGTTACGCCCGCCATCCAAGCGTAGTCATCGCTAAGGTAGAGTGCTGTGGCGGAGTGCGCGTCCATGAACGAGATGACCAACCAGTTCCCGACGGCGACCCAGGCCGTTATCACCCCCGAGATCCTCTCGGCCACGGTGCAGGTCGTGGGTCAGGCCGGCGTCTTCCTGATCAAGGGGTTCGCGCGTGACGTCCGCGCTTGGCCAGCGACCGGCGCGCCACGCCACGTCTATGGAACCCTGCAGTTGGGGGCGGCCTCGATCCGCTTCAAAGCCGATCCCCTGAACGCGCCCCAGGAGGGCGAAGCGGTAATCCTGTCGGCCTGCCTGGAGATCAAGCCGCCCAAGGCGGCTGGACGGGATCGGTGGAACGGCGCCTTCGAGGTCACCTTGATCGGCGAAAAGGCCGGAACCTGGTCGCCCGGCGGCGCGGACCGTCAGGTGGTCCAGTTGACCGCACGGGCCGATCGGCTGCCGCTGGAAGACTTCCTGGACACCTATCTGCCTGATCGCCTGACGATCCTGGTGTCGGGCAAGGCTGAAGCCGACATCCAGCAGGCCTTTACCGAAGCGGGCCTGGTTCAGCGCCCCAGGATCGTGCGGGCCCGGTTCGATGATGAGGCCGCGATGGTCGAAGCCGCGCGGCAAGCCGTGGCCGACGGCGCCGAGGCCGTGGCCCTGGCGCGCGGCGGCGGCGCGGGATTGGAGCTGACCGCAAATTCCCCGCGTCTTACCGAAGCGCTGATCGGTCTTGGTCGACCCTTCTACAGCGCCCAAGGGCATGGCGACGACGTGTTCCTGATCGATAAGCATGCCGATGACTGCTTCGCCACGCCGTCTGTCCTGGGCCTTGCGATCGCGCGCGGCGTCGTCCGCGCCAACAGCCGACGCCAGGATCGCGAGACCCTCAACCAGGCCCGCCAGCGCGCCGAGGACCTGCAAGCCAGGCTCGACCAAAGCGCCACGACGGTCCGGTCGACGAGCGACCAGCTCGCCTCCGCCGAGGCCGCGCGCAACCGTCGGATCCACGCCGACCGGTTCGGGGTGAGCCTCTCTTGGCCCGTGGCCCTGAGCCTCGCCGGCGCGATGGCCTTCCTGATCGCCCTGGCCTTCATCCTCGTGACCTAAAACTGGCCGCCTGCGGCCAGATGACGCCGCGGGCCAATCGGCCTTGCGGACGGGGTCTCGGTGCGCAAGGTGCGCCGATGGCCAAGTACGAACCGCTCAGACGTTACCTCGCCCGCCAGAAGACGAGCCATGTCGAGCTGACCTTTACCGAGATTGAGCGGCTGATCGGGGCCATGCTTCCCAAGCGCGCCCAGCGCCCGCAGTGGTGGTCGACAGCCGACGCGCACGCCGCGCCCGGCGTGCAGGCGGCGGCTTGGCGCTCGGCCGGCTTCGTGGCCTCATTAACCGGTGAGGAGAAGGTGCGGTTCGACCGCGGCTAGAGCCGCAACCGCGCAGCCGCTAAGCTCTGCCTGGCCAAGCTTGGGAGACGCGCCCTGCCTGATCCTGATCTCCACGGAATTGAAAACGCCCTCAACCAGTTGGTCGACGATGATGGGTTTCATCGCCTCGACGCAATGCTCGGGCGGTTCAATCTCTTCGAGGCCATGGGCGGCGTTCGCGCCGAGCTGCGCCACTCCAACTTCCTCGGCTACCTGTTCACGCCGGCGAGGGCTCATGGCCTTGGCCCTCTAGCGCTTGAAAAGACGCTTCGCGCGATCCTGGAGGCGACGCCGCCCGCGCTGCGGCCGATCCGCCCCTTGGAACTGGCGCTCGCCGATCTGGACGATGCGGTCGTTCATCGCGAGCGCGAAAACATCGACCTGTTGATCGAGATCGCCTCGCTGAACCTGATGGTGCTGATCGAGAACAAGGTCGGCGCGGGCGCCGGCGAGGGGCAGCTGCAGCGCTACAAGGAAACCCTTCAGCGCCGCTTTCCAACCCGAAAGCACCTCTTGATCTTCTTGACCCCTGATGGCGTGGAGCCCGACTGCGAGGGCTACGTGCCCTTCAGCTACCGCAGGCTCGCCGAGATCCTGGACGATCTTTCGCGCCACGACAGCGTCGCCGTCGAGCCCCGGATGATCCTGTCCCACTACGTCGAAATGTTGCGGAGACACGTCGTGCCCGACGAAGAACTCAAGTCGCTCGCGCTCAAACTCTACGAGCGGCATCGCGAGGCCTTCGACTTCGTTTTCGAGGTCCGCCCCGCGCCGCAAGGTCTGCTCGATGTCTTGAAATCACGTGTTCTGGGCGTCGAGGGCCTGGTGGAAGATCGCTCATCGACGACGATCTTCCGCTTCCTGCCGGCCCGATGGGATAGCGACCTTCCCGCCGGGCGGTGCAGCCGGTCGCTCTGGACGCGCACTGGACGGGGCCTGATGTTCGAGATCAAGGTCAATCCGACCACCGCCCGGGTGCATGTCACCCTGGTGCTGGGGCCGTTGGAGGCGGATCTCCGTCGGCGGATCTATCAGGCCGCCGCCGATCGCCCGGAGACCTTCAAGGGCCTGGTCAGGCCCATGGGCCAGCAGCACTCGACCCTCTACAGCCGCGAACTCCTCACCCCGACGGTCGCGCAAACTCTGGACTTCGAGCAACAGAGTCTGGCGGCGTCCCTGGCCTGGTCGGAATTCCAGGGCGAGGAACTGCTGGCCTTGATCAAATCGGTGGAAACGATCGTCACCGCCGCCGCGCAAGAAGACGCCGCCGCCGGCTAAGCCGGCGACGGCTCCGTCAGGAAACCTCGCCCCTTGGCGGAAGCGTGGACCTAGGCGCTGCGTTGCGGCTGGAGCCGGGCGGCGTCGAAGGCCGAGGACGTCCCGGACCACGGCGTCTCGCTGATCGGCGCGCCCAGGGCGTTGACGGCTGCGATCAACGGCGAGGGGTCGTAACCCTTGCGCCCGTCGGTGATCAGGTAGAACTCGACGCCGCCGTCCGGCCGGTACATCCCCCAGCGATCAGCCTTGGCGATGATGAAACCGTGCTCGTCGGCCCACGCCGCCCGCTCCTGCAGCCTGCTGTCCGACATCGGGTAGGGCTCGTCGGCGATCAGATAGGCCTTGGCCTTCGGATCGTACCAGGTGGTGGGGTGATCCACGCCCGGCGCCTCGGCGCGATAGGCGCCGTTGGGATAAGCGCGATAGCGGCTGGTGGAGGGGCGCAGGCCCGTGACGTCGATGAACTGCAAGGTGCGCAGCGCCTGGCAGATGGCCCAGCGCGCGGACTGTTGCGAGTGGTCCAGATCGCGGGCGGCCAGGTGATTGTCGCCGATGACGCGCAGGTGGCCCAGCCGGTCGGCGATGCGCATCTGAGCCGGACTGACGACCTCCAGCAGCGGGCGGCTCAGGCGCACGCTGAGGGACTCAACGCCCGCCTGCCGCGCTTCACGGTCGCGCCAGCCGATCGTGATCCGCACCTCATAGCCGGGCTGGACGGGCGGCTTGCGCGGACCCGCAGACGACGGACGGACCGGGAGGCGACGCGTGGCGTCGATCCAGTTGTTGAAGCCGGACTGGACGGCGGCCTGATCGAGGGCGCGAGCGTGCTGCAAGCCCTGCTGAGCGCGGATGCGCTTGGCCAGCCGCTTGATGCCGTCGAGGGTGGTGGGGGTGGACGTGGAGGTCTGAAGACCGGTCATCGTTGTGCTCCTGGCCCGAAACGAAGCGTCGCCCGTCAACCGCCCCGAGAGCCTGAACAAAACGATCAGGGTCAGGGATCAATCTGAGTAGTGCCAGGTGAGGCTTCGCGCTGACGGGCGGCGGGCTCCTACCGAGAGCCTGCACGCACCCTAACCCGAAGAGAGCAAGCGCACAAGAAATGCGCCGAGCCGCCCGCGCATGGGCGATCAGCCTTTCGGTTTGTCTCCGAACATCGGGAAGAACGAGCGCTGGGTTTTAAACTTCAGGGTATCGCCTGGAACGATCTGCTTGCCCCGGCGGCGCACGCCACCGGCCGGCGTGACGACCTGCAGGTCCTCGCTATCGAGCATGGCGCTGTGGATGTCGTCCTTGTGGGCCGGCGTGGCGCTGTAGGCCGCTGCGTAGAAGTCCCCCACGAGCATGGCGTCGCCCACGCCTGCGACGAGTTTAGGGATGTCGTAGATCAGCTTCTCGCGCGCCTTGCTGCGATGCTCGTCCTCGAACAGGTAGATCATGCCCTCCTTGGCCGGATCGTAGGCCAGCATGTCGAGGCCCGGCAGGCCGAAATGCGCCTGCGCGCCGTTCTCGTGCAGGACGTCGTTATAGACTTGGCGGGCCCGATAGTTGTTGGCGAAGTGGATGAGCCAATAGCGCCAGCCCTTGGGGTTGGCGATCGAGAAGGGGCTGACATAGGGCGCGGTGGTGTGGAACGACTCGAAGACGATACGCTCGGCCGCGCCCAGCCAAGCTTCATTGCTGACAATGCCATCGATGGCGCGCAAATCGGCGGGATCGACGCCCAGGTGTCGGACCTGCCGCTTCATCAGGCCTGGATCAGTGCGGCTCAGGAAGGTCAGCAAGGTGTCGATCGCGAAGGTGTAGAAGACCTCCACGGACTTGGTGGACCGCATGATTTCGCTGAGCGTGGTGAACGCGACGCGCTTGTGACCGCACTGGTCGAGGTTCCACAGGACGTTTTGAAAGCGCCCTGCCAAGAGGTCCCTTATCGCCGGGTAGGCGTCCTCGAACGGTTGGCTGAAATAAGCCACGCTCAGGTGCAGCTTGGGGCAGGTATCCTTCACCGCAGCCAGCAAAGGCGCACAGTAGGTTTTCAGCATCTCCGTGACGTCGGGCTTGGCGTCGTTGAAGATCAGGAGACACTCGATCTCTATCGTCCCGAGCCCTTGGACGGCGCGGCGGGTGTTGACCGCGTCAAGGGCGCGCTGCAGCTCTTCGATGAAGATGATCGGTGAGCCGGCGGCGCCGCAGGCGTAGCGCCCGCCGCCGGAGAACCCGTCCACGACCGCAAGGCGGAACTTGCTCTGCTGAGGGTTCACGCAGCGCACGGTCAGGTACTGGAAAAAGTATTCGCGCAGGATCTTGTGTTTGCGATGGCTGTGCTCGTCGAGCACCGCGCCACCCGCCCAGTCATACGCCTTTTCGACCAAACCCCGCTCCCCCTCGGCGCGGCCCCGGCTAGATGTCCAAGGTCGCGGGCATCTCGTTCCAGGTCCGGCCGCGGTACTCGCGCCCATTGGCCTTCTTTGAACGCTTCTTGTTATCCTTGCCCCAAGTGCCCCACTGCTTAAAGAAGAAAGCTGTGCTGAAGGTATCGCATTGCGCGTATATCTCGTCGATCCAGTCTTCGCGGATCGGCCGGGCGTTCAAACCGCTTTCTCCGCCAACGATAGCCCAATGGATATCGGTGAGATCGACGTCCCCGACCGGCCCGATCAGCGGCTCGAACGAGATGAAGCGGATTGCGGCGGGCACAGCGCGCAGATGGTCGATCCGGCCGACGACATCAGCGTTCTCGACGCTAGTGCCCAGCCAGACGTTGGGCAGGATGTCTGGAATAGCGCGCGCGACCGCTTCAGCCATGCGTTCGGGACGCTTGGTGAGGATCTGGTAGTTGTGGTGCGGGGTCTCCCGCATCACCCGCCAGACATCGACGATGAACGCCTCGCTGACGTCGTCGTGGAAGAGGTCGCTCATCGAGTTGACGAAGATCTTCCTGGGCTTGCGCCAGCTGTAGGGAATGGAGAGCGCGGTGCGATCCTCCCGCACCACTCCGTTCCAGATCGCGCGCTTGCCGCTCTTGCGGGTGAGGCCCTCGTATTTGGGCACGCCCATGGCTTCGAGGCGTCTAGCCATCTGCATGGCGTAGCAGTTGGTGCAGCCTGCGGTGACGATGGAGCAGCCGGCCACCGGATTCCAGGTGGCGTCGGTCCACTCGATCTGGGTTTCGGCCATGGCTCAACTCTTCCTTCGCGCCCAGGAGGCGTTTCGTCGGGCGGACAGTCAACTCCAAGAAGCAAACATCACGTTAACCATGATTGCTTCAGTCACGCTTCAGGGGACAAGGATCGCCTTGCGCTGTGACAGTCGCGGTCGTCCCCAGCTCCACCTTCGATAGAATTTCTCGACCACTGATACGCGCTTTGCAATGGTGGGTGTCTGGTCGCGCGCTGGCGACCTCTAGGGTCGAGATCACCGTGATCGGAGAGCTGAAGCACTACCAGGGTCGTGAGCAGGCCTATGTGAAACACTTCCTGCTCAGCGAGTATCTGGAGAGCTGGGCCCATAAGGTCGCCAGCACATGGGACGAGGTCGCCTATGTCGACGGCTTTTCCGGCCCTTGGCAGAACTCCGACGAGCATTTCAGCGACACGTCGTTCGGTATCGCTCTGAAAGCGCTCACCAAGGCCAAGGCTAGCTGGCGTGCCCACGGGCGAAATGTCCGCATGACGGCCTACCTCGTCGAGAAGAACCCCGCCGCCTACGCCAACCTTCGGGCCGCTACGGCGAACTTCCCCGAGGTGGAGATCAAAACCTATCCGGGATCGTTCATCGACCAGGCCCCGACGATTCTGCGCGACATCCCTTCGCGAGCCTTTGCCTTCCTTTTCATTGATCCAAAAGGCTGGCGGATCGACATGAGGCGGATCGCAGAACTCCTGAGACGACCGAACACCGAGGTCGTTTTCAATTTCATGTTCGACTTCATCAACCGCGCGGCGTCGATTCAGGCACCCGGCGTCGCCGCCAGTCTGGATGAGTTGATAATCGATCCAACTTGGCGCGACCGGCTGATTGAGCCCCGGCCAGCCGGCGTAACCGAAGCCGAACATCGGAAGACCGTGCTCGTTGACGCCTTCGCTGCCACGCTTGGCCAACTTGGTCGGTATCCATACGTCGCCGAAACCACTGTCCTGCGGCCGCTGAAAGACCGTCCGCTCTACTGCCTAGTGTATGCTACCCGGAAACCGAAGGGCATCGAGGTCTTTAGGGGCTGTCAGGTCAAGGCCCTCCAACAACAGGACCTGATCCGTGGCGTCACGAAGTTGAATGTGGCAGCGGCCGCGAGGGACCAGACTGAGATGTTCGGGTCATTCAGCGAAATGGCGCCTGACCCATCGGCTGCGTTCCTTGCAGACGAAGCGCGCTTGGCGGGTCAACTTCTACACGCCCTTGTGCCACCGGCGCCGGGCGCGGCGATGTGGGGCGATCTCTGGCCCAAGGTTCTGAAACGCCATGTCGTCACGCTGACCCAGGTCAAACAGCACGCCAAGGATTTTAAGAAGGCCGGCGCGGTGACGTTTCTGGACTGGGCTCCCAAGCAACAGGTGCCAGGGGATCAGGATCGCCTTAACCGCCCACTCGCTTGAACAGCCCAAGTCCGCGATCACGCAATCCGGTGAACGAACCGATACGCCGGCAAGCCCGAAACAGCGTCGGTGATCAACTCGGCATCGGACTTCAGGACGGCAGCGGCCACCCGTCTGGAGGCTTCGTTTTCGACGCCGACGACCGCTTCGACGATGATCGGTAGAATGCCTGCGCGACCATAGCCATTGGCCATCTCCCTGATCGCCGCCTGGACAACGTCCTTGGCTCGCCCTTGGCCACGATAGGCCGGTGGCACGGCGTAGCCGAGCTGGAAGCCTGGACGACCGTCAATGAACCCGCAGCTGGCGGCGGAGACCATCGCCGTAATGATCGCGCCCTCAAGGCGGACATATGTCATCCGAACGACATGCGGGGCAGGCTCGTCCATCACCACATAGAGATCTCGGTCGAGATCGCAGCGCTGAATTGGCACGCCACCGAGGGGGAGGACGTGCTGGAGGGACACCAGAGCATCTGTCGGGTCGGTCATCTTGGGCATGCGGGCCGTCCCGGAGTGCTGACAAGCGGTCACTCCAACAGTTTGGAGACCCCATTCCAAGGCCGAACCCCACCCGGTTTGCAAGGGCAGGCCCCGAAGCCGAGAAAATCCCCCGACTAAAACCCCGACTAAAACGCAAAATTAGTCGGGGGCGCTAGCGCCGCACCCCGATAAGTCATTGATTTTCTTGAAGAAAATGGCGCGCCCGGAACGATTCGAACGTCCGACCCTCAGATTCGTAGTCTGATGCTCTATCCAGCTGAGCTACGGGCGCGCACTGCCTTGCGGCGAGGCGGGGGAGATACCCCGTACCCCGGGGGTGCGCAAGCGTCTTGTCGTAAGAAAGTCGCCAAGTTCGGTGGATAAGTGCCCGATCCCTTGGCGCATAAGGGTTTCCGGGCGAGAAAAAGATGTCGCAGGGGCGCGCGGGAGCGATTTTTCGCGAGCGTGGTGGCGGCGTCGGGGGCATGGTTCGTCGAATCTCCGCCGTCCGAGTCGGATTTCCGACGCTTCGACGGCCCGTTCTGCGCCCCAACGCCAGGTCTTCCGAAGGATCCGCCCATGCGCCTGCCCGTTCTCGCCGCCCTCGCCGTCCTGACCGCTTGCGGAGGGATCGCTGGCTGCGCGACCGCGATGGGGCCGCAGGCGGCCGCGACCATCCCGAAGACCGCTCAGCAGACCGCTCCGCAGACCTCCGGCGCCGCGGCCGCCTACAGCCCGCGTGGCATGGTGGCCTCGGCCAATCCGCTGGCGACCGAGGCGGGCCTGCGGGTGCTGCGCGAGGGCGGCTCGGCCGTCGACGCCGCGGTGGCCGTGCAGGCGGTGCTGGGCCTGGTGGAGCCGCAGAGCTCGGGCCTGGGCGGCGGCTCGTTCATGGTCTTCTACGACGCCAAGACCGGCAAGGTGACGGCCTATGACGGCCGCGAGACCGCCCCGGCCGGCGCGACGCCGGCCCTGTTCCTGGGCGAGGACGGCAAGCCGGTGTCGTTCATCGCCGCGGTGCTGTCGGGCCGCTCGACCGGCGTGCCCGGCGCGGTGGCCATGCTGGCCCAGGCCCAGAAGGAGCACGGCGCCATCGGCTGGGACCGCCTGTTCCTCGACGCCGAGCAACTGGCCGACCAGGGCTTCGTCGTCAGCCCGCGCCTGGCTTCGATGATCAACGGCCGCGCGCCCCAGGGCCAGACGCCCGACGCGGCCGCCTATTTCACCAAGCCGGACGGCCGGCGCTACCAGGCCGGCGACACCCTGAAGAACCCGGCCTACGCGGCCACCGTGCGCCGCCTGGCCGCCGAGGGGGCCTCGGCGCTCTATGAAGGCCCGCTGGCGCAGGCCATCGTCGCCAAGCTGCACGAGGGCGAGCGGCCGTCAGCCATGACCCTGGCCGACCTGAAAGCCTACAAGCCGCGCTCGGCCGACGCCCTGTGCCGGCCGTGGAAGGTCTACAGCGTCTGCGTGCCCAACCCGTCGTCGAGCGGCGTGTCGCTGCTGCAGGCCCTCTTGATGCTGGAGCACACCGACATCGCGGAACGCGGCCCCAAGGATCCGGTCGCCTGGACCCAGATCGCCGAGGCCGAGCGGGTGATGTACGCCGACCGCGACCGCTATGTGGGCGACCCCGGCAAGGTGAGCGTGCCGGTCGAGGGCCTGCTGGAGCCGGCCTATGTCAAGGAACGGGCCAAGCTGATCGGCGAGACGGCCGGCCCGGCCCCGAGCTTCGGCCAGCCCAAGGGCGCGCCGAAGGTCGGCCCGGACTCGACGGTCGAGCCGGGCGGCACCACCCACTTCGTCATCGTCGACGCGGCCGGCAACGTGGTGTCGATGACCACCACGGTCGAGAGCATCTTCGGCTCGGGCCGGATGGTCGGCGGCTTCTTCCTCAACAACCAGCTGACCGACTTCAACTTCGCGCCGATCGACAAGGACGGCCTGCCCGGCGCCAACGCCGTGGCCGGCGGCAAGCGCCCGCGCTCGTCGATGTCGCCGGTGGTGGTGCTGGACAAGAAGGGCAAGTTCCTGGCCGCCGTCGGCTCGCCGGGCGGCTCGGCCATCCTGTCCTACAATCTCAAGGCCATGGTCGGGGTGTTCGACTGGGGCCTGTCGATGCAGGACGCCGTGGCCCTGCCCAACCTTGTGGCGCGCGGCGACGTGTTCTCGGGCGAGGTGAACCGCTTCGGCCCCGAACTGACCGCCGCCCTGCAGGCGCGCGGCGTGATGGTCAAGGAAGGCCAGAACGAGAATTCGGGCCTGCACGGCGTGATCGTGCGCGCCGGCGGCAAGCTGGAAGGCGGCGCGGACCCGCGCCGCGAGGGCGTGGCCAAGGGTTTGGAGTAGTTTCAGCAGACCCTCCCCCTGAAGGGGGAGGTGGCCCGATAGGGCCGGAGGGGGAAGCGGCTGCTGAAGCGCCGCGATCACTTCCCCCTCAGTCGGCTTGGCCGACAGCTCCCCCCTTCAGGGGGAGCGTCTTATCAAGGCAGCGGGCGCGGCTTGCGGTCTTCGCCGATGGCGACGAAGGTGAACACGCCTTGGGTCACCTTGTGGGCCTTCTCGCCGTCGCGGCGGCGGCGCCAGGCCTCGACCTCGACCTTCAGCGAGGTGCGCCCGGTGTGGATGATCCGCGCGAACAGGCTGACCTCGTCGCCGACGAACACCGGGCTGATGAACACCATGCCGTCGACGGCGATCGTGGCGCAGCGGCCGGCCGCCCGGTGAAAGGCGATCGAGGCCGCGGCCAGGTCCATCTGCGACAGCAGCCAGCCGCCGAAGATGTCGCCTTCGGGGTTGGTGTCGGACGGCATGGCGATGGCCCGCAGCACCGGCGGGTCGTGCGGCCATTCGGCGGCTTCCCACGCCTTGGCGAGGGTCTCGGCGCGGGGGCCGGAGAGCGAGGAATCGTCCATCTCGGCTAGTCGGCCTTAGTGGCCGCTCGGGCCTTCATAGACGCCGGGAGCCAGGCGCTCGTCCTCGTCGTGGCCGGCATGCTCGGCGGCGATGAAGCGGCGGTCGCAATAGGGGCAGTCGACCGAGCCGGCCGCGCCCATCTCCAGCCACACGCGCGGATGGCCCAGCGCGCCGCCGACGCCGTCGCAGGCGATGCGGTGCGAATGGACATGGACGATCTCGGGCGCCGGGCCGGCGACGGCGGCGACGTCCATGGCGGTGGGGGCGGTCGGAGCTTCGGACTTGGCCTTGGCCATGGGGGAACTACCTTCGAATTCTGAGCGCGGCCTTGGCTAGGCGGCGAACGAGGCATACCTATGCGACGCGTCGGCGCCGCGTCAATTCGACGAAGCCGCGCACGCCTCTGTTTTCAAAGCCTTCGGCCCCCGATTGGACGCTTCATGGACCTGCCTGCCTACGCGATCGAAGCCGAGGGCCTGTTCAAGACCTACCCCGCCACCAAGACCGCGCCCGAAAAGCGCGCGCTGAACGGCATCGACCTGAAGGTGCCGCGCGGCTCGATCTTCGGGCTCCTTGGTCCCAACGGGGCTGGAAAGTCGACCTTCATCAACATCCTGGCCGGCCTGACCCGCAAGTCGAGCGGCACGGTCAGGATCTGGGGCCGCGACATCGACGAACGCCCGCGCGACGCCCGCGCCGCCATCGGCGTGGTGCCGCAGGAGCTGGCCGCCGACGTCTTCTTCACCCCGCGCGAGTCGCTGGAGGTGCAGGCCGGTTATTACGGCGTGCCCAAGAACGAGCGCCGCACCGACGAGCTGCTCAATGCCCTGGGCCTGGGCGACAAGGCCAACGCCTATGTCCGCCAGCTTTCGGGCGGCATGAAGCGGCGCCTGATGGTGGCCAAGGCGATGGTCCACCAGCCACCGGTGCTGATCCTCGACGAGCCGACCGCCGGCGTCGACGTCGAGCTGCGCCGCCAGCTGTGGGAATATGTGAAGGGCCTGCACGAGCTGGGCGTGACCATCGTGCTGACCACCCACTACCTGGAAGAGGCCCAGGAGCTGTGCGACCAGATCGCCATCGTCAACCGCGGCGAGGTGGTGGTGTGCGAGCCGACCCCGACGCTGCTGGGCCGGATGGACATCCGCAACGTGGTGGTGACGCCGGAAAGCCCGCTGGCGACGCCTCCGGCGCTGGAAGGCTTCGAGACCAAGGGCCGCGCGGGCGGCGCCTTCTCGGTCAGCTACCGCACCGGCCAGTCCAGCGTCGAACACGTGCTGGCCGCCGTGCGCGGTGCCGGCGTGTCGATCAAGGACATCGCGACGGAAGATCCGGACCTGGAGGACGTCTTCGTGTCGCTGACCTACGGCGATCCGAACGCCAAGGATCCACTGAAGACGTAAGGGCGCCCCCGGAAAACCTCTCCCATGGGGAGAGGGAGGGGGCCGCGCCGAAGGCGTGGGAGGGTGAGGGGGTAAGACGTCTGCGGTCCCATCACCGTTCGGGCGGATCGACATTCGCCCACTGACCCCGATTTTTCACCGAGCGTCCCCGCGAAGGCGGGGATCCAAGCTGGGGTCGCAGATAGTCCGCGGCCTCGCTCGATCCAGAAAGTCAGCTTGGATCCCCGCCTTCGCGGGGAAAGTCGGCTTCTTGGGCGCCGAGATTGGGTGAATGTCGATCCACCCTTAGTCCCTACCCCATCCGGATAGTCCGTAACCCCTCACCCTCCCATGCTGCGCATGGCCCCTCCCTCTCCCTCTGGGAGAGGTGGATTTCTTAAGGCAGCGCCTTCACGAACGCCCGCACCACCGTCGCCGAGTTGTCCGCCGCCAGGCGCAGGAACACCGGGAACTGGTTGGTGGCCGGGTCGCCGCCGGCCAGGTCCGACAGGCTGCGGAAGGCGATGAACGGGGTCTTGTTCACATAGGCCACCTGCGCCACGGCGGCGCTTTCCATGTCGAGCACGCGGGCGCCGAAGGTCTTATGGGCGTAGTCGCGGAAGGCGGCGTTGTCGACGAACACCGGGCCCGAGCCGCCGGCCCCGCCGACCACCACCTTGGGCGGCTTGGTCAGGCACTGGTCGGCCGCGCAGCGCTTCAAGGCCAGGCCCTCGACGCTCTTGCGCGCCAGGGCGATCAGCGCCGGATCGGCGGCGAACGACAACCGGTCCTCCGGCTTGGCCGGGTCCTGCGTCACCGTCACCGCGCGCGGATGCATCATGCCGAAATTGGGCAGGTCGCTGACCAGGCCCGGCGTGGGCGCGAAGCCCCCCGGAACCTCGCGGGCGTAGGCCATCTCCGAGGTCTGGGCCCAGGTCTCCGGCGCCACCACGTCGCCGACCTCCAGGTCGGGATCGGCCCCGCCGGCCACGCCCGAGAACACGATGCGGGTGACGTGGAAACGGTCGAGGGCCGCCTGGGTGGTCATGGCCGCGTTGACCATGCTGATCCCCGACAGGAACAGCACCACCGGCTTGCCCTCCAGCGTGCCGGTGACGAAACGCGCGCCGGCCGCCGTGAACTCCTGCTTGCCCGAGGTCGCCGCCTCCAGCGCCGCCATCTCCGGCGGGAAGGCGCTGACCACGGCCGTGCGCGGCGCGGCGTCCAGCCGTTCGGCGGCGCTGGCGGCCAGGGGCGACAGCAGGACGGCGCAGGTCAGGGCGAGGGGCGCGGCGATACGCATGGGCGGAGGCTTCCGATGATCGATTCGGCGGCACCCTAGCCTCGGGCGCGCCATGGCCGGAAGGGCCGACGGCCAGGCTGTTGCATCGCCGGCCGCTTCCGACGATTTTCGCGCCGTTTTTAAGTGAGCGGGGCAGGCATGAGGGCTTGGATTCTCAGAACATTGGTCGTTTTGGCGGCCCTTCTGGGCGCAAGCGCTGCGGGGCTGGCGCAGGCCGCCTCCAAGCCGATCCCGATCAAGGTGGTGGTCGTCACCACCTTCGAGATCGGGGCGGATGCCGGCGACGTGGCCGGCGAGTTCCAGCCCTGGGTCGAGGGCTGGCCGCTGAAGCAAGAGATCAAGGTGCCGGGCATCCGCCACGTGGCCCGCTATTCCGACGACGGCGTGCTGGCCATCGTCAGCGACATGCGCGGCCGCACCCGTGAAAGCGTGGCGGCCCTGATCCTGTCGAACCAGTTCGACCTCACGAAAGCCTATTGGATCGTCAGCGGCATCGCCGGCGTCGATCCCGCCTCGGCCTCGGTCGGCAGCGCCGCCTGGGCCCGCTACGTCGTCGACGCCGACCCGATCTACGAGGTCGACGACCGCGAGATCCCGGCCGACTGGCCCTATGGCCTCTATTCCAACGACGCCGACCGCCCGAACGTGAAGGGCAAGGCCGAGGGCTCCAGCGCGATGGTCTGGACGCTGGACCGCGGCCTCGTCGACTGGGCCTACGACCTGACCAAGGGCGTGAAGCTGCCCGACAACCCCGACCTTGCGAAACTGCGCGCCGGCTATGTGAAGGAGCCGCAGGCCCTGCGCCCGCCGTTCGTGCTGCAGGGCGACGCCCTGGGCGCGGTGCGCTTCTGGCACGGGACGCACCGCACCCAGTGGGCCCGCGACTGGGTCAAGCTCTGGACCGACGGCGCGGGGACCTTCACCATGAGCGACTGCGAAGACCAGGGGATCCTCGACGTGCTCGACGCCCATGCCGACAGCGGCCGCATCGACCGGCGCCGGGTCCTGGTGCTGCGCACGGCCAGCAACTACACCCGCCCGCCGCTGGGCGAGCCGACCTTCCCGCGCGTGCTGCACGACGACGGCGCCAAGGCCGCCTTCGAAGCCGAATTCCTGGTCGGGGGCGTCGTCGCCCGCGATCTCGTCAAGAACTGGGATCGCCACGCGCTGGCCCTGCCCCAGGTTGGAGCCCGATAAGCCATGCTCGAACGTCTCTTCAAGCTGCAGGCCCAGGGGACCAACGTCCGCACCGAGGTGCTGGCCGGCTTCACCACCTTCATGACCATGGCCTACATCGTCGTGGTCAACCCGGCGATCCTGGGCGAGACCGGCATGCCGATCGCCGCCGTCGCCGCCGCCACCTGCCTGGCCGCCGGCCTCGGCTCGATCCTGATGGGCCTGATCGCCAACTACCCGCTGGCCCTGGCCCCCGGCATGGGCCTCAACGCCTACTTCACCTACACCGTGGTCAAGGGCATGGGCGTGCCGTGGGAGACCGCGCTGGGCTGCGTGTTCATCTCGGGCGTGGCCTTCCTGATCCTGACCGTGGCCGGCATCCGCCAGATGATCGTGGCGGCCATCCCCCGGCCGCTGTTCTCGGCGGTCGCCGCGGGCGTCGGCCTGTTCATCGCCTTCATCGGCCTGAAAAGCGCCGGCGTCATCGTCGCCAACCCCGCCACCGCCGTGGCCCTGGGCGACCTGACCACGCCGTCGGCCGCCCTGGCCCTGATCGGCCTCGTGCTCATCGCCGCCCTGCAGGCCTGGCGGGTGAAGGGCGCGATCCTGATCGGCATCCTGCTGGCCGCCGTCGCCGGCTGGCTCCTGGGCCTGTCGAAGTTCACGCCCGGCGCCTACAGCCTCTCGGACCTGTCGGCCACCTTCTTCAAGATGGACGTCGGCGCGGCTCTGCACCTGCAGGGCGGCATGGGCATCGCCCTGCTCGAGATCATCTTCGTCTTCCTGTTCGTCGACCTGTTCGATAATGTCGGCACCCTGGTGGCCGTCACCAAGAAGGCGGGCCTCGTCGAGCCCGACGGCACGATCCCGCGCCTCAACCGCATCCTCACCGCCGACTCCGCCGCCACCATGATCGGCGCCGCGGCCGGCACCAGCACCGTCTGCAGCTACATCGAGAGCGCGTCGGGCGTCACCGCCGGCGGCCGCACGGGCCTGACCGCCGTGGTGGTCGGGATCCTGTTCCTGATCACCCTGTTCTTCGCCCCGCTGGTGCAGGCCATCCCGGCCGCCGCCACCGCCCCGGCCCTCGTGTTGGTGGGCGCGCTGATGATCGGTTCGCTGGCCGAGGTCGACTGGGCCGATCCCACAGTGGCCATCCCCGCCTTCCTAACGGTGATCACCATCCCCCTGACCTTCTCGATCGCCAACGGCCTGGCGTTCGGCATCACCAGCTACGCCGTGCTCAAGGCCGTGACCGGCAAGCTGCGCAAGGGCGACTGGCTGCTCGTCATCCTCGCGGCGCTGTTCGTGATCCGCTTCGTCTATCTGGCGAAAGGCTGACCAAAACCCTTTGCGCGAGCGCGGCTTTCGGCTAAGACCGCGCTTCCGCAAGGCGGATGCACCCGTAGCTCAGCTGGATAGAGCGTTGCCCTCCGAAGGCAAAGGTCACACGTTCGAATCGTGTCGGGTGCGCCAGTCCTACTTGCCGAAAAATGCGCGCCCGTAGCTCAGCTGGATAGAGCATCAGACTACGAATCTGAGGGTCGGACGTTCGAATCGTTCCGGGCGCGCCACTTCGGTTTAGGACCGTAAATTCCCACGACAAGCCCAGCCACCGCGGTCGTCGACCGCGGCGCCGTCATGCCCTGGGCTATCCGAACATCCCTTCCCCGCCTCCTCGCCGCATGTCGGCAGGCAGGCCGCGCCTAGCGGTAGGAGAAACCCTCGGCCGTGCCCTTCTGGCCGCCTCGATCGGTCAGCTTCCCCTGGCCGTCGACGTCGAAGGCGTGGACGTCGAAGGACAGCGCGCCGTCGGCCGTGCCCGAGACGCGGTTCAGCTTGACGTGGAAGGCGCCGCCCCGGTCGCAGACGGCCGCAAAGCGATAGGCCGAGCGGTCGGCCGACAGGAACGCCAGGGCCGCCGGCGGCAGGACGACGTTCTGGCCGTCGAGCTTCAGCAGGGGGGCGTCCGAGGTCGGGCGGCGGGCGCCGGCGCCCTGCAGCGCCAGGGTTCGACCTTCGCACCGCGCCTCGAAGCCGGCGCTGAGAAGCTCGGGCGGGCGGGGCTCGGTGATCGTCAGCAGCGGGGGCTCGGCCTGGGCCGGGGCGAGCAGAGCGATCAGGGCGACGAGACTGGTCATGGACGGTGCTTTCCTCTCTCAAACACGGCGTGACTTGGCCGAACGGGCCCTCGGCGCTCAGGGCGCGGCGGGCGGTGCGAAGGCCGTCCGGGGCGCCAGACCGACCTGGCCGGCCTTGGCGTCGTACAGCACGGCGAAGTCGTAGAACGGCAGGACCCCCGCGTTCAGCCCCTCCCACGGCAGGCTCGCCGGCGGCGTGGAGAACTGCAGGCGCGCGCCCGCCCCCCGGCCGATGACGAAGTCCTGGGAAGGCCCCGGCGCGTCCGGCGGCCCGAACGTCAGGCCCGCCTCGGCGCCCGCCGGCCAGTCGGAAGGCGTCTGCGGCGCGCGGGACACGAAGTTCAGGGCGGGGCCGCCGCTGTCGAGCAGGGTCGGGGCGCACAGGCGCGCCGCGCCGCTGGTCAGGCAGGCGGGAATGGCGTTGTCGGCCCAGTGGCCGCGCCCGCGCGGGTCCTTCTGCAGGGAAAAGAGCGTGAACTTCGCGCGCTCCTCGGGGCTGGGGTTGAGGATCAGCCTGCCCGGCGCGGCCTCGCCCGGCCGCGGCAGCAGCACGATCCAGGCCTGGTCGCGGGCGTGTGTCAGCGGATTCTCGGCGTCGCTGGCGCGCAGGCCCGCGCCGAGGATGCCCTCGAAGCCGTTGGTGGGGCCGGCCCCGCCGATCCTGAACCGCTCCGGCGGCAGGCCCGCGGCGGGACAGCCGGGTCGATCGGGCGCGCAGCCGACCGTGGCGGTCGCGCTGACGTCGGCCTCGGTCTCGAACCCGCCGATCGCCAGCCTGGTCCGCACCACCTGCCCCTCGAGCACGACGCCGTTGCGGTAGGCGTAGCGCTGGGCGCGCTGGCCCTTGCCGGACGGCGCGGCCGTCGGCAGCAGGCGCAGGCCCGTCGAGCCGGTGTCGAGCATCACGTCGACCGGGGCGCGCCCCTCGATGGAGACCGGAACCGAGTATCGTATCGGCCCGCCCTCGAAGCGGTTCTGCCGGATTTCAATCTCCACCCGCCCCTCGGGCTGGGCGGACGCCAACGCGGCGATCAGAAGAAAAAGCGGCACGCTTCACAACTCGACCGTGAACAGGGCCAGTGCAGCCTAAGCGGTCTTTATTCAAAATACCACCTTGAGAAACAGGCCCGTTCTCGACGACCCTGCGGCTTCGAACCGTCCGAAAGACCCGCGTCCGACATGCCCGATCTTCACGACCTCTACGACGCCGCCCACGACTTTCCCCGCCGCGACGGCGCCCCTCGCCTGAGCTACGTCATCGCCAGCACGCCGCGCAGCGGAAGCACGCACCTGGCCGCCTGCCTGTGGCGCGCCGGCGACCTGGGCGCGCCGCTCGAATATCTCAATCCGCTGCACATCGAGCAGATGTCGTCGCGGCTGGGCGCGGCCGGCCGGCCCGACTACTGGCGCGCCCTATGGGCGCTGCGCACCTCGCCCAACGGGGTCTTCGGCCACAAGCTGTTTCAGCCCTACTACGTGATGGCGGCCCGCGAAGAGCCCGGCTTCATGCCGATGCTGGCGGCCGACCTGACCGTGCACCTCTATCGTCGCGACAAGGTGGCCCAGGCCGTATCCCTGGCCCGGGCCCAGCAGACCCAGGCCTGGGCGTCGTGGGGCCAGGAGAACGGGCCGCCCGGCTACGATCGCGACCTTATCGGCCGCTGCCTGACCAGCATCGCGCGGCAGGAGCAGTGGTGGGCGACGGTCTTCGCCCTGGTCGGCGCGCCCAGCATCTCGATCGCCTACGAGGACTGCGTGGGCCGCGAGGACGAGGTGGCCGGCCAGATCAGGGCGGCGCTGGGCCTGCCCGAACGCGCCGACTGCCCCCCGGTGCGGATCCAGCCCCTGGCCCGCCAGGCTGACCAGACGAGCGCCGAATGGATCGAGCGCTTCCGCGCCGAGGTGAACCAGCGCCTCGACGCCGCGGGCCGGCGCCGCGACCTCTCCGCACTGGCCCGCGCCATCGCGCCGCCTTGAGGTCTACAGCAGGCTGGGACCGTCGTGGGCCTTGCGGGCGCGCGACTTGAACACCAGCACGGTGCGCAGCGCGGGGCAGTCGCGGCTAGGCGTGCGGGCGGCGTGCGGGATGTCGCCCGGGAACACCGCCAGCCGGCCGGGGATCGGAAAGACCGAGCGGATCACGTCCCGGCCGCCCTGGTCGAAGAAGACCGTCTCGCCGCCCCAGTTGGCCTCCCATTGGGGGTGAGCGTAGTAGATGGTGGTGAAGTAGTCGGGCTGAGCGCTGTCGGTGTGCATGTGCCCGTCGCCCCCGAACGTATGGCCGTTGGCGTAGACCCGCACCGGCACGTGGTCGCCCACCACCTGGTCGCAGATCAGCTTCCACAGCGCGATCACCGGCGTGATCAGCGGGCGGCCCAGAAGCTCCTTCTCGCAGTTGTCGAGGCTGTTCTCGTCGCCGCCGCCGAAGTGCGAGTGCCAGAAGCTGTGATTGACCTGGGTCGAATTGGCCCGCCAGCCGTAACGCCAGATGTTCCGGTCCATCAGCCCCGAAAGCTGCAGCTGCAGGTCGGTCGGGACGATGCCCTCCAGCGTGCGGATCTCGCCGGCCCGCGGCGCGCCGATCGGCCCGCGCACGACGCGGGACGACGCATCGAAGCCATAGGTGTCCGACAGCGCCTTGTGGCCGGCCTCGTCGAGCCAGGCCAGCAACCCGCGCAGGCGCGGCCCGGCGTCGGCCCGCTGGCGCGGCTGCATGCGGGGAAACTGTTCCAGCCAGTTGGCGGTGAAGATGTGCGCCAGGTCCTTCAGGTCGCTGCGCGCCACGGGCTCCTGGCGACCGTCCTGCAGCGTCAGCATGCCCGGGCCGCGCGGCGCCAGGGCCAGCATGAAGCTGCGCTTGGTCATGGCCCCGAACAGATAGGCCAGCCGCTCGGCTCGCTCGCCGATCACCGCGGCCACGTCGCCGCGGCGGTCCAGCGTGAGGATGGCGCGCTGGAAGCTCTCGGTGCCGTAGACCGAGTGGAACAGGCCCGCATCGCGCACCGCCTCGTCCACGCCCCAGGCTTCCAGCAGGGCCGCGGTGCCCTTCAGGTGGTCGAGCAGGACATGGCCGGAATGCCCCACGCCGCCCGCCCCGAACTGGCTCAGGAACTGCAGCTTGGCCTCGAAGGACGGCTCGGAGGGCGCGGCTTCCGGCGCGGGACGATCCAGAAGCGAGACGTCGGAAAGATCGCTCATTGGCTTACTCGGTTTGGGCGGGAGAAAGGGGGAAGGTCGGCTTGCGCGACGCCGCGCTCATGACAGGCAGTCGACCAGGACGAGGCCGCGGATGATCGTCCGCTCGCCCTCGTTCTTGCTGTAGAGCATGCTGAAGAACGACACCGTCTTGATCAGCAGCAGCGGATCGCCGTCCACCGGCAGCAGCCGCAGGTCCAGGCCCCGCGCCTTGGCCGATCTCTGCAGGCGCGCCAGGGCCGCGACGTCGGCGGTTCCGGCGCTCCATCGATAGAACAGCGCGCAGTCGAGATCGCCGGGATTGGGCTTGGGTCCTATCGCGCTGCCGCCGAGCAGGGCCGCGACGCCCTGCCCGCCGGCGTCGGAAAGCTCGCCCAGGGTGACGGCCAGCTCGTCGATGAAGCGCTTGCGACGGGCCAGAGCCTGCCCCGCGACCAGGGCCGAGAGGCTGACCAGATAGGGGGTGGCGTTGACCGGCGTGCTCTGCCGCTCGGTGGTCACGAAGGGCGGGAAATCAAGCGCCTCGGCCTGCCTGAAGCAGGACTCCATCACCTCGCGGAAGGTTTGCGCCGCCGCCGCCAGGCCGGTCACTTCGACGCCTCTGCGACAGGTCGAAGCTGAAGAAACAAGCTCGCTGACACGCCCCGCGGATCCTACGCCTGACGCCGCGCTCACCCGTGCGAGGTCGTCGATCAACGCCACTCTAGGTTTAATCTTGAATCGCGCGCAAGACGCCAAAAGGCAATTCTGAGTTGATTTCCACAGGCGCCGCCGAAAGGGGCTTTTCCGGCCGAAGATCGCCGGCCATGAGGAAGAGACAGCGCTCGACGAAGCGGAACAGCGGCGCCCAGCGACCGTGCACCTCGGCCTCGCGCAGGGCCAGCGTCAGGCTGCCCCCCGAGAGGGTCGTCAGCTCGTGCAGGGGCGCATAGAAGGCCGGCCGGCCATAGGCGCGCCGGACCACCGCGCTGAACAGCATGCGCGCGGTGCGGCCGTTGCCGTCCTCGAAAGGGTGGCAGTTGGAGATCGCCGCCATGCCCACCGCCGCCCGGTAGAGGGCCGGAACCGCCGCCTCGCCCAGCCGGCCATGAACCAGCGTCAGGCGCTCGGCGATCTGCTCGGCCGGCGGAAAGGCGATCTGCTCGCCCTCGAGGTCAAGCTGCGTGCCCACCAGCCTGCGGCGGGGGCAGACCCGCCGCCCCAGCCCGTGGCTGGCCAGGGTGGCCAGGCCGCGCGTGAAGTCGTGGGGATCGTCGGCGACGATCGCATCGGCCATGCGCTCGCCGAACTGGTCGAGCACCCGCCGTTCCCGCAGCGAGCGGCCGTCCTCGACGGGCCGGGGCGCAAGCCGGGCCGAGAAGCGCTCGGCCAGCGGGTGGGAAAGGCCAAGCTCGGCCGGATAGCCGGCGCCGGTCGCCAGCGGCCTGGTCTCCAGCCACGCTTCGGTCCTGGCTTCCATCTCGGGCGGGGCGGCGTTCAGATGGTGCTCGCCCAGCCGCACCAGGGCGATGGTCTCGTCCGACGCCGCGCGCCACTCAGGCCAGGGAAACAGCGAACGCCGGCGCAGGCCCACGCTCAGGGCCCGTCCTGCGACGCCGGCGGCAAGGCCAGCGACCGGTCCGGCCGCCCCCCGGACCGGGCGACGACCGTCTCGATCGGCGCAGGATCCGAAGCGCCGATCGAGTCCACCTTGTCGAGCACGTGGACCCAGGGCGCATGGAAGGCGCGCCGCCGCGTGGGCGAGATCTCCTGCAGCCCCGGCACGAAGTCGATGAACCGCAGCTCGCCCATCGCCGCCAGCAGCGCGGTCGAGGCGACGTATTCCTGATAGGTGGTCTCGACCAGGCCGAACTTGGCGTCGCGCAGCTCCTGCTCGGCGTTCAGCACCTCCAGCACGGTGCGCAGGCCCAGCCGCTGCTCTTCCTTGACGCTGTCATAGGCGGTCTGCTGGGCCCGGATCTCCAGCCGCCGCGCCGAGACCGTGGCGCGGGCGGCCGCCAGCTGGTTCCAGGCCTGCGACACGCTGCGGATCGCCTGGCGCCGGGCGTCGTCGATCAGCAGCTCGTCGCGCTGGCCCTGGGCCTCGGCCGCGACGATCCGTGATCGGATGGCTCCATTCGGGAAGGGCTGGCGAAAGACCAGGCCGGCCGTCGTGGCCCGCACGCTGTCGACCGGATTGAAGCTGTTGAGCGGCGACTCGGCGTTCTGCACCTGCAGCGACACCGTCGGCCGGGCCTGGGCCTTGGCCATCTCCAGGCGGGCCTGCGTCTCCTGCAGGGTGTAGACGGCGATGCGCAGGTTGCGATTGTTGCGTTCGGCCCGGCTCAGGGCGTCGTCGATGGTCGCCGGCAGGTTGGGCGTCACCGGCGGCGGCGCCAGTTCGCCGGGGTTCTGGCCGACCACCGCCAGATAGTCGCCGCGGCTCTGGGCCAGCTGCCCTTCCCGGGCCAGCAGGCGCGCGCGCGCCGCGGCCAGGCGCGCCTCGGCCTGCGAGCGATCGGTGATCGTCACCTCGTAGAGCGCGAACTTGGCCTCGGTCTCGCTCAGCTGCTGTTCGAGCACCTGGACGTTCTCGCGGGCGATGGCCACGCCCTCCTCGTCGCGCCGGACCGCCGAGAACGCGACGACCAGCGCCTGCAGGATCTGCTGCTCCGATTGCAGCAGCGCCTCGCGGCCCGAGGCGGCCTGCGCCAGGGCCAGCTTGAGGCTGGCATGGCCCGCGCCGCCCAGATAGAGCGGCTGCTCAAGCGAGAACTGGTCGGAAGCATAGCTCGCCTCGACGTCCAGGTCGGGAACGTCGGTGCGCGTCCTTGAGAACCGCGCCGACGCGGTGGGCGCAAACGCGCCGAGCGCCTGGTGGTAGGCCTCCTGCACCGCACGCAACTGGGCGCGCTGGGCCAGAAGCTGGGGGTTGCCCTCGTAGACCAGCGATGCGGCCTCGGCCAGGGTCTCGGCCCCTGCCCCGCCGGCCACGCCCAGCAGGCCGCTGGTGATCACGCCCAACAGCCACCCTCGCGCGAAGGGTCTGCGCCTTGCGGTCTTGCCCATGCCGATCAAGCCGCGTTCACCGGGGGTTGCTCGCCCTCGGCCGGGCCGGTCGACGACACCCGCGTCATGCGCCGGTCGGCGATCGCCGTGCCGTCCTGGATCATGATCACCCGATCGGCCGCCGCGATGGTCTCGGGCCTGTGCGCGACGACCAGGCGCGTGATCTTCAGGTTCGACAGCGAGGTGTTGACCAGGCGCTCGCGCGCCACGTCCAGGTGCGAGGTGGCCTCGTCCAGGATCAGGATGCTGGGCTGGCGATAGAGGGCGCGGGCCAGCAGGACGCGCTGCTTCTGCCCGCCCGACAGCGACGAGCCCATGTCGCCGACGAAGGTCTCGGTCCGCATCGGCATGCGGTTGACGTCTTCCTCCAGCCCGGCCAGGCGCAGGCACTCGTTGACGCGGTCGATGTCGACCACCTCGTCGAAGAAGGTCACGTTGTCGGCGATCGACCCCGAAAGCAGTTCGTCGTCCTGCAGCACCACGCCGATGTTCCGGCGCACGCCGCGCGGCCCCCAGGCGCTGAGGGGCATGTCGTCGATGCACACCTGCCCGTAGGTCGCCGGATAGAGGCCGCACAGCACCTTCATCAAGGTCGACTTGCCCGAGCCGGAAGGGCCGACGACGGCCACGAACTCGCCGGGCTCGATGGTGAAGGTCAGGTTGCGCAGCACCGCCGGCTCGTGCGGGGCGTAGGTGAACCCCACCCCTTCCAGGCTGACCTTGCCCTTCATCTCGGGCAGGCCGCTGGTCGACTTCTCGATATCGGCCTCGGTCGGGGTCAGCACGATGTCGGCCAGGCGGAAGGTGTAGAGGTCGAGCATCTTCCAGGCCACGCCCTGCTCGATCAGGTTGGCGCCGCGGTCGAGGAACTGGGTGTGGTAGGCCATGAAGGCGTACAGCACGCCGATCGACATCTGGTCGGTCATGATCATGCGCGCGGCCAGATAGATGACCGCGATGCTGGCCAGCCCCCGGATCAGCCGCTGCACGCCGTTGATCCCGACATTGGCGAAGGCCGAAAGCTGGCTGGCCCGGATGCTGTCGGCCATGCGGTTGGACCAGTCGGCCTGGCGCTCGGGCTCGGCGCCCATGACCTTGATGGTCTGGATGGCGCGCAGGGTCTCGATGCGCTTGCCGTTCTCGGCGATGCTGGAGGTCAGCGCCTTGGCCGCATAGTTCATGGTCAGCGGGATCGAGATCAGCCGCACGACGAGATAGAGCAGCAGGCAGGCCACCGTGACCCCGGCCAGCACCGGCGCGAACACGAACATCATCACCGCCGTGGCCACCGAGAGCACGCCGTCGAGCATCACCGCGATCAGGCCGCCGGCGATCAGGTTGCGGATCGGGTCCAGGGCCTGGAACCGCATCAGGGCGTCGGCCAGCCGCCGCCGCTGGAACCACGGCAGCGGCAGCCGGATCAGGTGGTGGAACAGCCGCTGGGTCATGTCCCAGTTCATCAGCGCCGACAGCTTCTGGGTGGCGAAGCCGCGAAGCGTTTCGGCCCCGACGTTGAAGATCGCGAACACGCCGAACCCGATGGCCAGGCCCGTCAGCAGGTCGAAGTCGCCCTTGAGGACGGCGTCGTCGACGACGAACTGCATGTAGAACGGGCTGACCAGGATGTAGGCCTGCAGCACCAGCGACAGCACCACCACCTGGCCCAGACCACTGCCCAGGCCCGGGGCCCAGCGCACCACGCTCCACATGTTCAGGGGCGAGCGCTCGCGGCGGCGCTGGAAGGCCGGCGTCGGCGACAGCTCCAGGGCCGCGCCGGTGAACTTCTTGTCCAAGTCCTTGAGGCTCACCTTCACGTGGCCGCGGCGAGGATCGAAGATCTTGGCGGAGTCGCGCTTGACGCTGATCAGCACGACGAAGTGCGACAGCCCCCAGTGCAGGATGGCGGGGCACTTCACGTCGACCAGTTCGTGCGGATCGCAGCGCAGGGGCCTGGCCGACATGTTCATCGAGCCGGCCAGGTCGATGATGTCCTTGAAGGACATGCCGCGCGACGACATGGGGAAGCGCTTGCGCAGGGTCGCCAGGTCGGTCTCGTCGCCGAAGATCTGCGACACCGCCGCCAGGCACGACAGGCCGCACTCCGCCGCCTCGGTCTGCTGCAGTCTGTAGTCGGGTGTCATGGCTACTGGGCTTTCGAACGCGCGCGCATGGCCAGGATAGGATCGAACAGCGCATCGATGAGCGAGTGGCGATCCAGGACGATTTCCGCCTGCAGCCGCATGCCGGGCATCAGCGGCCATTCGCGGCCGTAGGCGGCGACGCTCTGGCGATCCAGCTTGGCGACGATCCGGTACAGGGCCTCCTTCGACTCCGGCCCGGCGACGCCGGCGGGCTGGTCGGCGGGCGCGACCGGCGCGTCGGAGATCTCGGTAATGGTCGCGCCGCCCACGCCGAAGCGCTGATAGGGGAAGGCGTCGTAGAGCAGCCTGACGCGGTCGCCCTTGCGCACGAAGCCCACCGCCTTGGACGGCACCCAGAGCTCGGCCGTCTGGTGGGCGTTGGTCGGCAGCAGGATGGCCAGTTGCCCGCCGGGCGCGGCGGTCTGGCCGGGGCGCGCGGCCAGGGCGGCCACGCGACCGGCCCGCTCGGCGGTCAGGATGATCTGCCCCTCGCTGGCCAGGGCCGCCCGGCGCTCGAACAGTTCGGCGCGGGCCTTGGCGATGTCGGCCTGGGCCGAGGCGCCCTCGGCCTGGGCCCGGCGCGTCTCGATCCTGGCCTGCAGCAGGCTGGTGCGCGCCTCGACCAGCTGGCGCTCCAGGTTGGCGACGCTGATCTTGGCTTCCAGCAGGCTGTCTTCGCGCTGGCGCAGCTGGATCGCCGGCATCAGCCGCTTTTCGAACAGCTCGCGCGCCGAGGCCACGCTCTGCTCGTTCAGCGCCTGGCGGCCGCGCTGCAGGTCCAGCTGCTGCTCCAGCTGGCCGATGTTGGCGACCAGCCCGTCCTGCTTGGCCAGGCTGTAGGCCTCGGTCTGCTGGGCGCTGGCCCGGCGCGCTTCGGCCTGGGCGCCGATCGCCTGCTCCTGCTGGGCGGTGGCGGCCGAATAGAGGCCCGAGACGTGACCGCCCTCGACGGTGGCGTCCAGCGCGATCTTCATCAGCGGCGCGCCCGCCGTGATCGCCTGGCCGTCCTTGACGTAGACCTCCGAGATCACGCCCGCGCGGGTCGTCGTCAGCTTGATGGCGCCGGCGTCCGGCTGGATCAGTCCGGGCGCGCGCTCGACGCGGGAATAGCGGGTGAGGATCAGGAAGGCGAAGCCGGCGACCAGCAGCGCGCCCATGAAGCCGGTCAGCAGCCAGCTGCTGACGCCGAACGTGCCGCCGGGCGATCCGATGCGCGAACGGGCGGCCTCGACGGCGCGCTCGCGGAACAGGGGCGACGGCTTGGCGTCGTCGGCCGGGGGCGGATGCATCGGGGAACCGATATTCTTCACGACCCGCTCGCCGCCCGGGTTGCACGCCGCAGCAAGCCCTTGGCGACCAACGCAGCTGAACCCAAACCCACGCTCAAACCCCCGATCAAGACCATCGGCTAACTTCCGACGACGCGCCCTTGCGAAACACCCTAAGTGTGCATTTCAGCAATAATCAACACAAAGTAGCGTCGGCGCGGCAACCTTTCTGTCAGCGCCCGGCGACCGGCTGTTGCAGCCGCTCGCGCATGGCGCGCGCGAGGTTCAGCGCGCCGGCCACCGGAGCGGACCAGTCGCCGAGCGCGGCCTGCTGGAAAACCTCGGTCTGGCCGTACCAGAGCGTGGCCCCGCCCCCGCGACGCCAGCGCCAGTCGACGCTGGCGGCGGCCAGCAGCAGCGCGGTTCGCCGCCCCATGCCGCCGGCCAGGTGGGCCACGGCCGTGTCGACGCTGACCACCAGGTCGAGGTCGGCGATCACCCGCGCGGTGTCGGTCAGAGACGCCGAATCGTCGAGCGGGGTGAGCATCCGGGCCGCTTGCGGCGTGGCGGCGATCTGGGCCGCCCCGGGACCGATCTGCAGGCTGACCACCTGCAGGTCCGGCATGGACAGCAGGGGCGCGAAGGCGGCCAGCGGCGCCGAGCGGCGGGCGTCGTGCGGGTGGTCGGGATTGCCCTGCCAGCTGAGGCCGACCCGCAACGGCCCCGGCCGGCGATCGCCCGCGGGCGCGAGATCCTGGAAGAGATAGGGCGGACGGACGAGGTCGGCCTCGTGGTCCAGCCCCAGCAGCGCCGGCAGGCTCATCAGGCAGCACCATCGCCCGGCCCGCGACGTCAGCGGCCGGCCCAGCGGCGAGAAGTCGGGCGCGTCGCTCAGGCTGGCGATCGCCGGCTCCAGATACGGCCGGCCGACCACGGTGACGGCGACCCCGCGCCGGACCAGGTCGGGCAGGAAGCGCGCGAACTGCAGCGTGTCGCCCAGCCCCTGCTCGGGAAACACCAGCAGCTCTTCGGGGACGGGCTCGCCCCGACGCCAGCGCTCCACCGAGCGCCCGCTCTCCTTGCCGCGCAGTTCGGCGAAGGGGGTCAGGCGCAGGGCCTCGAGGCGATGCTCCATGTCGCCCCAGCCGTCGCGCCAGTCGCCCAGCCGCAGGCGGGCCAGACCCCGGTTCATCAGCATTTCCGGCGACGCGCCGGGCTCCACCGCCAGGGCGTAGGCCCGTTCGGCGGCGTCGGCCTGGCCCCAATAGGCCGCGTAGGCGCCGAAGGCCGAAGCCATCTTCGGCGGCACGCGGTGCCTGGAGGTGATGTCGTCGAACAGTCGCGCGCTCGCCTCGAAACCGGCCTCGCGCATGCTCCGGGCGAGCGCCTCGCCGAGGTTGCGGGGCGCGATGGGCAACGGCGCTGGCGTCAACGGAATCCCCTCTCGAAGCCGACAACCTATGGGCGTACATGAACCCTTGGCAACCGGATTGTCGGCGTCGCCCACAGCGCCGCTCCGGATCACAGAGACGTGATAATGCAACCTTAAAATGTTCTCTGTGAAATACGCGGAAAGCATGCGTCAAAGAGCGCGTCGCCCAGGAAGGGCGAGGCTCCAGACAGGTGTGATGAATGCGTGAGCTGACCTTGGAAGAGCTTGAACTGATCAGCGGCGGTATCGATACGCTCGAGACGATCACGGTCACGGGCACCCGCGACGGCGACGGCTGGGATGGCTGGGACGGCTGGTGGGACGGCGGCTATGACGGCGGCGACGGCGGGTACGACGGCGGCGGCGGCGACGGCGGCGATCCCCCGGCCGAAGAGTATCCGCCGTGCGTCGAAGCCTCGCCCGAGGGCGTGGCGCCGGGAGCGATCCTCGACGCGGCCCGCAACGCGGCCAGCCAGATCGCGGCCGGCAACGACGAGACCTACGAGTACGGCGCGCTCATCTACGAGCTCAACGGCGTTGTCGGCGTGGGCAACATCTACACGCAGAACAACACCGGCCAGGTCCAGATCGGCGCCGGCGGCGTGCCGGACGGCGCCCGCATCGTGGGCTACATCCACAACCACCCGGACGTGGGCGGCATCGACGACCGCACGCCTTCCGACCACGCCGGCGGCGACTGGGATCAGTACAACGGCCTGATCAACAGCACCTCGCTGCCGCGCGGCATCACCGCCGACCCGAACATGCTGCTGTTCATCTACACCAACGAAGACGGCAAGGTCCGCGCCTACGACAAGACCGACGAAGGCACGACCACCGCCAGCTGCGCCGTCTGACGCGCTCAGCCTGATGCGGACGGCGAGCCGTACTTTCGGCTCGCCGTTTCGCGCCAAATGCGTATTTTCATAACTGCAACCCAGGATAACGATATTGTTATCGCGCAGTCCGCATAGGCGCCTCGCAAGCTCGACCTTGGCATGCATGATTTCACAACACCCGCTTTGAGGGTGCTTTCCAGACAGGTGGATTCTGTATGCGTGAGTTGACCCTAGAAGAGCTCGACTTCGTCACCGGCGGCGCCGACGAAGTCGACGGCATCACCGTCACGGCCGACGGCGGCGACGGCGACGGCTGGGACGGCTGGTGGGACGGCGGCGACGGCGGCGACGGCTGGTGGGACGGCGGTGACGGCGGCGTCGGCCCCGACGGCGGCGGCGACGGCATCACCGAAGAATATCCGCCCTGCGTCGAGGCTTCGCCCGAGGGCGTGGCGCCGGGCGCGATCCTCGACACGGCCCGCTCGGCGGCCGCTCAGATCGCCGCCGGCAACGACGAGACCTTCGAGTACGGCGCGCTCATCTGGGAGCTCAACGGCACGGTCGGCATGGGCGCCATCTACACCCAGAACGACACCGGTCAGGTCCAGATCGGCTCCAGCGGCGTGCCGGACGGCGCCCGCATCGTCGGCTACGTCCACAACCATCCGGACGTCGCCGGCGTCGACGACCGCACGCCGTCGAACCACGTGGGCGGCGACTGGGACCAGTACAACGCCCTGGTCAACAGCACCACGCTGCCGCGCGGCATCACCGCCGATCCGAACATGCTGCTGTTCATCTACACCAACGAAGACGGCAGCCTGCGCGCCTACGACAAGACCGACGAAGACACCGAAACCGCCAGCTGCGCCGTCTGACGCGCGCAACTGCCGGTTCATGAGACGGGCGACGAGCCGGGCTTCGGCTCGTCGCCTTTACGGCGGGGCGAAGCCCCCTGGGAGCCATCCGAAAATAGGCGTTGTCGGCGCGGCGGGTTTGGCCCTAGCGATTGCGCATGACCGTTTCCGTGCTGTTCGTCTGCCTGGGCAACATCTGTCGCTCGCCTCTGGCCGAGGCCGCCTTCCGGCAGGAAGCCGAGCGGCGGGGGCTGGACGTCGTCGTGGATTCGGCCGGCACCGGCGGCTGGCACGCGGGCGATCCGCCCGACCGGCGGGCGCAGGCGACGGCCCGGCGGCACGGGGTCGAGATCGGCCACTATGCGGCCCGCCAGGTGACGGCGGCCGATTTCGAGCGCTTCGACCACGTTGTGGCGCTGGACCTCGACAACCTGCGCAACCTGCGACGGCTGGCGCCGACGGGAAGCCCGGCGCGGCTGAGCCTGCTGCTCGACCATGTCGACGGACGCGCCGGCCAGGCCGTGGCCGATCCCTATTACGGCGAAGACGCCGGCTTCGAGATCACCTGGGCCGACGCCGTTGCGGGGGCCCGTGGCCTGGCGGCAAAGATCGCGGGCTAGAGCCCGGGCGGCCAGTCCTTCAGGAGATCGACGGGCTTACGGCGGCCAAAGCGCCCCTGGCGCGGCGAGAACAGGCTGAGCAGACGCTCGAGCCCGAACAGCAGCGCGGCGATCCCGACCGTGACGCCGGCGAACATCGCCCAGGCGCCGAGGTCTTGGCCCGGCCAACCGCCGTCGATCACCAGCAGCTTGCCGCCGAATACGACGGCGACCAGCAGAACGAAGGCCAGGAAGCGCCAGACCAGCCCCATCGGGCCCTACCCCAGATGCACGCGGATCAGGCTCCGCGCGGCGCGGGCGACCGAGCGGGCCGGACCGTCGGCGCCGAGGGTGACGCGGGCGGTGTAGGCGCCCTCCATCAGCAGCATCAGGGCGTCGGCCAGTTCGTCGTCGGCTGCGTCGGCGCGGCGGCACAGGTCGATCAGCCGGCCGTGCAGCGAGCGCTTGTAGTTCACCGACACCTGCTGGGCCGGGTGGTTTTCCTCGTGCAGCTCGATGGCAGCGTTCGACAGCGGGCAGCCGTGGACGTTCATGTCGCAGGCCTTGGTCTCGAAGGCGTCGAAGATCGCCTCCAGCTGGGCGCGCGGGTCGGTGCAGCAGCACGCCGTCACCCCGTCCCACCAGGCCCAGTACTCGCGCTCCTGCTCGCGCAGGACCTCGGCGACCAGCTCGTCCTTCGAGGGGAAGTTCCGGTACAGCGTCATCTTGGTGGCCTCGGCCTCGGCCGCGATGGCCTCGACGCCGACGGCCCGGATGCCGTGCTGGTAGAAGAGCTCGCGGGCCGTCTCGAAGATCCGGTCGCGGGCGGGCCTCTTGGACGCTGGCGGGCCGTCCGGCGCGCACGCCGTCCCGGCTCCCAGCTCCCCCGAGCCGACCTCCCCAGATTTTCTCGCAGCCATTTTCGCAGCACCTCGCCTTGACGTGAGAGTTACCGGTCAGTATCTCTCCGCCAGGGAGTGATACCGAACGGTATCGTCACATCCTAAATCGTCATTCCGCCGAGCCAAGTCAAGCAACAGACCCTGCGACATTTCTCCCCCTCTTACCCCTTGAACGGAGCGCAAGCCATGCCGAACGCGAGCGACATCACCGCCGCCCCCGAAGCCGCCACGGCCTGCGCCTCCGGGTGGCTGGCCAGCGCCGCGCGTCACGGCCGTTCGATCCAGCGCTGGATCGGCAAGGCCGCCGCGCCCAAGCCCCGCACCCGGTCGTCGCGGCCCTATCGCCCGCCGACCTGGGAATAGTCGTCCCGAGCGTCCCCTCCCCGTCCGCTCCTCCCCGAGCGTCTCTTTCGACAGGTCTCCCGATGCGCCAAGCCATCAACACCTTCGCCGGCCTCGCCGCGCTGGCGGTCCTCACCGCCTGCAGCGCCCAGGCCAAGCCCGAACAGGGCCCCGCCCCCGCCGTGCAGGTCACCGTCGCCGACGTGGCCTTCAAGTCGCTGCGCCAGTGGGACGACTTCACCGGCCGCCTGGAAGCGGTCGACACCGTCGACATCCGGCCCCGGGTCGGCGGCTATGTGAACACGGTCCGCTTCACCGAAGGCGCTTATGTCCGCAAGGGCCAGGTGCTGTTCGAGATCGACCCGCGCCCGTTCCAGGCCGAAGCCGCCCGCGCCGGCGCCGAAGTGGCCCGCGCCAAGGCCGGCCTCGACCTGGCCGTCGTCAACCGCGAGCGCGGCCAGCGGCTGATCGATCAGAACGCCCTGGCCCGCAGCGAATTCGACCGCCTGGCCTCGGAAGAAAAGGCCGCGCAGGCCAACCTCGCCGCCGCCCAGGCCGCCCTGCAGACCGCCCGCCTGAACCTGGAATGGACCCGCGTGGTCTCGCCGATCGACGGCCGCGTCTCCAAGGCCCGCATCACCCGCGGCAACCTGGTCACCCAGGCCGACATGCTGACCACGGTGGTCTCCGACGCGCCGATCTATGCGGCCTTCAGCGCCGACGAGCAGACCTTCCTGAAATACGCCGCCGCCGAACGCGGCAAGGAAAGCCCGGTCTATATGGGCCTGATGACCGAGGACGGCTATCCGCACGAGGGCAAGCTGTCGTTCATCGACAACGCGCTGGACGCCAAGAGCGGCACGATCAGCGGCCGGGCGATCTTCGCCAACGCCGACGGCAAGTTCACGCCGGGCCTGTTCGCCCGCATCCGCCTGGTCAGCGCCGCGGCCCAGACGGTGGCCCTGGCCCCCGACCGCGCCATCGCGACCGATCTTGGCAAGCGCTACGTGATCGTCGTCGACCAGGCCAACAAGGCCCAGTACCGCCCGGTCGAGGTGGGTCCGCTGGCCGGCAATCTTCGCGTCGTCCGCCAGGGCCTCAAGCCCGGCGACCGGGTGATCGTCGGCGGCCTGCAGAAGGTCAAGCCCGGCGACACCGTCGCCCCGGTGGCCGTGAAGACGGAAGCCGCCGACCTCGGCCAGCTGGAAGTCGGCCCGCAGAAGGTGGCCGCGGTCGCCAGCCCCGTGCAGCAGAACTGACGGCGGAGCGCGAAACCCTCGTCCTCCGACAAGCTCGGGATGAGGGTTTCAACCGACCCGCCCCGCGCAAAACCAGCCCTCATCCTGAGCCTGTCGAAGGACGAGGGCGGCCCCTCTGAACGCTCCCCTCCCCCATCAAGGGGGAGGGAACGGCCCCGTACGTCCCTCCCCTCCCCGGACGCCTCCCATGAATTTCGCAAAATTCTTCGTCGGACGACCGCGGTTCGCCGCCGTCCTGTCCATCGTCATCTTCATCGCGGGGCTCGTGGCCCTGCCCAACCTGCCGATCAGCGAGTACCCCGAAGTGGTGCCGCCGACGGTCGTCGTGCGCGCGGCCTATCCCGGCGCCAACCCGTCGGTGATCGGCGAGACCGTGGCCGCCCCGCTGGAGCAGGCCATCAACGGCGTCGAAGGGATGATCTACCAGTCGTCCCAGTCGGCCTCGGACGGGGCCATGATCCTGACCGTGACCTTCGCGCTGGGCACCGACCTGGATAAGGCCCAGGTGCAGGTGCAGAACCGCGTGGCCCAGGCCCTGCCGAAACTGCCCCAGGAGGTGCAGCGCATCGGCGTGACCACCAACAAGGCCTCGCCCGACCTGACCCTGGTCGTGCACATGATCTCGCCCAACAACCGCTACGACATGCTCTATCTCAGCAACTACGCGCAGCTGAACGTGCGCGACCGGCTGAAGCGCATCGACGGCGTGGGCGACGTGCAGATCTTCGGCGCCGGCGCCTATTCGATGCGCGTGTGGCTGGATCCGGAGAAGGTCGCGGCCCTCGGCATGACCGCCGGCGACGTCGTGCGGGCCCTGCGCGAGCAGAACGTCCAGGTGGCCGCCGGCCAGCTGGGCGCGCCGCCCTCGCCCAATTCGGGCGCCGAGTTCCAGCTGTCGATCAACGCCCCCGGGCGCCTGACCGACGAGGAGCAGTTCCGCGACGTGATCAT
>PJUK01000061.1_pt1 | contig 138777 bp, 137 predicted proteins | sample 1512211 | NCBI WGS metagenome assembly PJUK01 (sample SAMN08177668, study PRJNA422409) | Feces metagenome, whole genome shotgun sequencing project. | reverse complement strand
GACGTCGAAGTCACCAACCCCGAATACGACGAGCGTTTCCACCAGTACTGGACGACGTACTGGGAACTGATGTGCCGCCGCGGCATCACCAAGGAAATGGCGCGCGTGGAAATGCGCCGCCGCCTGACGCTGATCGGCGCGATGATGGTGCGCCTGGGCGATGCCGACGGCATGGTCTGCGGCACGGTCGGCGCCTATCACGACCATCTGCGCTTCGTGGACGAAGTGATCGGGCGCCGTCCCGGCCACAACGTGTACGCGGCGATGAACATCCTGCTGCTCAACGAGCGCACGGTGGTGCTGGTCGATACGCACGTGAACGACGAGCCCTCGGCCGAACAGATCGCGGAATTCACGGTGATGGCGGCGCAGGAAATGGCCCGCATGAACCTGGCGCCCAAGGTGGCGCTGCTGTCGCGCTCGAATTTCGGGTCGGGCAGTTCGGCTTCGGGCGCGAAGATGCGCCGGGCGCTGGAACTGGTGCGCGAGATCGCGCCGGACCTGGAGATCGACGGCGAGATGCATGGCGATTGCGCGCTGGACGAAGCGCTGCGCATGCGGATCCTGCCGTCCTCGTCGCTCAAGGGCGAGGCGAACCTGCTGGTGTGCCCGAACGTGGACTCCGGCAACATCGCCTACAACCTGCTCAAGACGGCGGCGGGCAGCAACGTGGCGGTGGGTCCGTTCCTGCTGGGCGCGAATGCGCCGGTGCACATCCTGACCTCCAGCTCCACCGTGCGCCGCATCATCAATATGGCCGCGATGACCGTGCTGGACGCCAACCGGATCGATCAGCAGGCCTGAGCTCCGGGCGCGGGCGCGACGGCCCGCCCATGAAAAAATGCGCGCTGCCTCCATTCCGGGATGGGGCAGCGCGCATTGTCATTGGCGCGGCGCGCGCCGCGCGATGAGAAGGGCTTAGTGTGGACAGGCCCTAGTTGCTGCTGGCCTTCCAGGTGCCGTCGGGCTGCTTGCAGAACCAGAACTGCCATTTTTCCGTGGTGGCGCCGCGGGCGAAATCGCCCACGAGGAAGCGGCAGGTCTGGTCGTTCTTGACCTTGCTGGTCTGGGTCGGGGTCAGTTGCACCGTGATGGGCGGCGCCTTCTGGCGCTGGTGCGTGCTGGACCATTCGGTGCGCTGGCCGTCGGCGGAGCTGTTCAGCGACTGGGCCACGGCTTCATGGAACGAATTCCGGTCGGCCTTGGGGATCTGGGTGATGATGGCATTGTTCAGCATCACGGGCGGGGCGGCGACCGCCGTGGCCGAGATGCCGCATGCCACGAGCATGGAGGCGAGAACGCGGGTGGTTTTCAAGATGGGGCTCCCTGGTTTGTAGAGTCGTTGTGTGATGCCGGATCTTGCGCCGATAGTACCGCAGCGCGAAACCCGGCGTCAGGCCGGGCGCGGGCTCACAGCCCGAGGAATTTGAATGGTTCGGCCGGCTTGAATTCGTCGTTGGCCATGCCGGCGTAGATATGGGCCTGGTCCGGCCCGAGGTCGAGCTTCATGACCTTCCCGGTCCGCGGGGTGAAATCCAGTCGGGTCAGGTCGACCCAGAAAATATTCGGGGTCAGGGCCGACTCGAAGAAATAGCGCTTGCGCTTGTGGTCGGACACGGTGCGCCAGCGCGTGGAGGAAATATTGGGCTGGTCCGGCGTGGTGATGCCGAAGGGCACCGATACGTTGCGGATCACGCTGAAGGCGCTGGCGATGGCTTCGACCGCGTTTTCGCTCTTCGGGATCGCGTTCACGTAGAACGAGGCGCGCGCGTAACGGTCGGAGGCGCGGTTCGTGCCGGGCAGCATCACCGTGCCGCCGATCTGTTGCCAGTATTCGTTCAGCGCCAGCTGCTTCTCGAAGATCGGGGAATTGGTCATCACCTGATATGCGCGGCTGTGGTGGATGACCTGCTTGCCATCGATGTATTCGATGATGGCGCTGTCTCCGCTGGCGTCCGAGATCGAGAGATGCAGGGTGGCGAGCCGGCTTTCGCCCGGCACGCTGTCGGTGACGACGGTAAAGGGCTGCTTGGCCAGCGCCTCGACGGCTTCCGGCACGGTGGCGAAATTGTCGAGCACGTATTGCGCCCAGGCGGCGATGGTCAGGCCGGGCGTCTTGCCGTCGTAGCGCGGATAGGAGGATTCGACCAGCCACAGGACGTTGGCCACCAGCCCCGCCTCGTTCATGCCGTCCGTGGTGGAGATGTCGTAGCCGGATGCGATGACGCTGCCGTACCGCGAGGTCCATTTGACGGAGTTCGGACCGGCCTCGCCGGATCGCTCCATGCCGCGCGGAAATACCCACAGATTGGTGCCCACGTCGACTTTCCAGTCCATGGAGCGCGCGGTGATGACCTGCTCGCCGGCGCCGTGATAGACGAAGCGCGTGCAGGCTTGCGCCACGGGCGCAACCGCCATGCCCGCCGCGAGGGCGGCGGCGGCGCAGGCGGCGGCGAACGAACGTTTTTCCAGAAACATGGCTGCTTTTTCCCAGAGGAGCGATCGCGAGGGCGGGGCGGCCGCGGCAAGGACCTTGCGGCGGCCGGGGCCAGCATAGCAGTATGCGCGGAGAACGCGCGGCGGACGCAAGAATGCTCCACGCCGCTGCCCCCAAGGGGGCACGTTTTGTCTTGGGGCGGCCCGGCGACAAAAAAGGCCGCCGGATTGCCGGCGGCCAAGGTACAACAAGGGGAGGGGTAAATCCGCGCGGGCTTAGTTCGCGTGGTAGACGCCGGCGAACGGCATGTCATTGGGCTCGACGTCCGACACCATGCCGGCGGCCTTCGCCGCGGCCAGTTCGGCGCGCACTTCGGCGCGGGTCTTGCCGGATTGGGGAGCGCCGTAGACGCCCTGGAACGGCACGTTGTTCGGTTCGACGTCGCTGACCTGGCCGGCGGCCTTGGCGGCAGCCAGTTCGGCTTGCACCTGGGCGCGGGTCGGGCCTTCGTACGGCGTGCCGTAAACGCCCTGGAACGGGACGTTGTTGGGTTCGATGTTGGGCGAGGCGGCGTAGGCGCCGGCGCTCAGCGCGGCCAGGGACATCATCAAAGCGGTAGCAAGGGTCTTCATGGTAAATCTCCGATTTCAAGAGCTTTGGGAGCGAATCCGGCGGCCTATCCGTCGTGCTTCGTTGCTGTTTCCCGATGGCTCAATAGTGCGCTGAATCGGAGTAGGGATAAACCCGTATATCGGTAAAAGATATTTCCACCAATGGAAAGAATGGCGAATTATTTGTCTATAGTTGCTATTTATGGAACCGATAGGGCGCGCGCAAGCGCCCGATTTCGCGCCTGCATGGCGCGTCGGGGCTGCATGGAAAACCGGGGGGCAGGGGCGCGCCGGACGGCGGGCCTCAGTAGTGCGGAGGCAGTTCGTCGCGCAGGCTGCGGAAAGGGGCGGCGCCCTCGGGCGCCTGCTGGCGCAGGTCGGCCACTTCGCGCAGCAGCCGGTCGATCTGCTGTTGCTGGCGGACGATGATCTGGTTGAGCTGTTCCAGCAGGTCGTCCGCGAAGCTGGTCTTGACTTCCAGTTCCAGCAGGCGGCGTTCGATGTCTTGCGAGTTATCCATGGGAGCCATTAGAACCGATTCCCGGGGATGCGTGTCTGGCCAGGGAGGCGGATTTGGCTGAGCGGGAGGGGTGGCGTTCGGGTATGCGGGGCTGGGCTCTGCGGGGGCTGCTGGCATCGGTCCCGGCGGGCGCGTGGGCACAGCCGGGCGAGGCGGAACTGCCGGCGGTCGTCGTCACCGGCACGCGCCTGGGCGCCTCGGTGATGGACACCCCGGCCTCGGTCGACGTGGTGGAGGGCGCGCAAATGCGCCGCGGCCAGCCGGGCATCAACCTGTCCGAAGGGCTGGCCGGCGTGCCCGGGCTGCAGATCCAGAACCGCCAGAACTACGCGCAGGACCTGCAGATTTCCAGCCGCGGCTTCGGGGCGCGTTCCACCTTCGGCGTGCGCGGCGTGCGTCTCTATGTGGACGGCATCCCCGCCACCATGCCGGACGGGCAGGGGCAGACCTCGAACATCGACATCGGTTCGATCGGCCGGGTCGAGGTGCTGCGCGGGCCGTTCTCCGCGCTCTACGGCAACTCGTCGGGCGGCGTGATCCTGGTCCGCACCGAGGATGGCGTCGAGCCGCCGTCGCTGTCGGCCAGCGGCTGGGGCGGCAGCGACGGAACCTGGCGCTACGGCCTGCGCGCCAACGGCGCCTCGGGCTCGGGGCCGGGCGCCCTGGACTACGTGGTGGACCTGACCCGTTTCACCACCGACGGCTACCGCGACCACAGCGCCGCCCGCAAGAACCTGGGCAACGCCAAGCTGGGCCTGCAGCTCGACGACGCCAGCCGGTTGACCCTGGTGGCCAACAGCGTGGACCTGAAGGCGCAGGATCCGCTGGGCCTGACTTACCGGCAATTCCAGGACGAGCCGCGCTCCGCGCCGCTGGCCGAGCAATACGACACGCGCAAGACGGTCAGGCAGACGCAGGGAGGCGCGATCTACGAACGCGAGGTCGACGGCCGCAATACCCTGCGCCTGATGGTCTACTACGGCCAGCGCGACACCACGCAATACCAGGCGATCCCGCCCGCCGCGCAGATGGCGCCGTCCCAGGCGGGCGGGGTCATCGACCTGAAACGCCAGTACGGCGGGGCGGACCTGCGCTGGACCACCGAGACGACCGCCGCGGGCCGGCCCCTGACCCTGGTGGGCGGCTTTTCCTACGATTCCCTGCGCGAAACCCGCAAGGGCTACGAGAACTACACCGGCTCGGGCGCCGGCCGGCAGCTGGGCGTGCGCGGCGCGCTCAGGCGCGACGAAACCAATACCGTCTACAACGCCGATCCCTACCTGCAGGCGTCCTGGCAGGTCTCGGAAAGGTGGACGCTGGACGCGGGCCTGCGCTACAGCACGGTGAATTTCGATTCCGACGACCGCTACGTGGCGCCGGGCAACGCCGACGACAGCGGCACGGCGCGCTACCGCAAGGCGCTGCCGGCGGCAGCCCTGCGCTATGCCCCGGATCCCGGCCTGAGCCTCTACGCCTCGTACGGGCGCGGCTTCGAGACGCCGACGCTCAACGAACTCTCGTACCGGCCCGGCGGCCAGCCCGGCTTGAATTTCGGCTTGGCGCCGGCCTTGAGCACCAACCTGGAGGCGGGCGTGAAGGCGCGCGTCGCGGGCGGGCTGCTGACGGCGGCGGTGTTCCACGCGTCGACCGACGACGAGATCGTATCGGCGGGCAGCGCGGGCGGCCGGACCAGTTACCAGAACGCCGGCCGCACGCGGCGCGACGGCATCGAGCTGGGCTGGTCGGGCGAGTTCGCCCGGAACGGGCGCGCGCAGCTTGCCTATACCTGGCTGAACGCGCGCTATGTCGACGACGGGCCGGGCGACATCCGCGCCGGCAACCGCATTCCCGGCATCGCGCGCCAGGCGGCGTATGCGTCGCTGGCCTGGGCGCCGCCCGAAGGATGGCAGGCCTCGGTGGAAGGGCGTTTGCTGAGCAAGGTCTACGTCAACGACGCCAACGACGGCGACGCGCCCGGTTATGTCGTGGCGGCGCTGAGCGCGGGCTACGTGAAGAAGCTGGGCGCCTGGGAGTTGAACGCCTATGCCCGCGTGGACAATCTGTTCGATCGCCGCTACGCCGGCTCGGTGATCGTCAACGAGGTCAACGGCCGCTATTACGAGCCGGCCGCGGGCCGCAGCGTGGGCGGCGGCATCGGCGCGACCTACCGCTACTGAGGCGGGCCGTCCGCGGCCGCGGCCGGGTAGCAGAAACCGTAGTCCTCGCAGTCCGGACAGCCCGGCGCGGCCGCCGGCGGCAGGCCGGCATGCTCGTGGGCGGAGTAAGCGAGGAATTGCTTCCAGCGCAGGTTGCGCACATTGCGCGCCACCAGGCCGGGATAGTGGCGCGCCAGCAGGGCGGTCACGTCTTCGCGGCCGGACAGCCCCAAATCGCGCCACAAGTGGTCGGGCCGCAGACAGGCCTGCGCCAGCACGCCGGTCACCCATGGGGTGGTGTCCGTCTCCGGCGCGCGCCAGGCCTCCAGCAGCGCGCGCAGCATCCCCGTGAATTCCGCCTGGGCGTCGTCCGGCTCGCGCGCGGCGTAGACCGCGCCTTGTTCGCGCAGCGCCGCCAGGGCCAGGTCGTGGGCGGCCGGCGCGCCGGGAAAGAGCTGCGCCAGCAGATCGCGCAGCGCCTCGGGCGGCAGGCCGCTGCGCCCCAGGTCGCCGTGCGCGAGGCTCTTGCCCAGCACGGTGGCGAAAAAGCCCGCGTCGGGATGTCCGGGCGGCGCATAGCGCAGCAGCGCGCGGGCCAGCCGCTGGGCGGTGGCGGCGCAATCGGATGAGGTGTCGGAACGGGCGTTCGGAAGGGCGGACATGGCGGGATGGGGGCGGGCGCCTGGAAAGTTCAGGTGTTAATGAATTCGTTGTGTAGTTAAATATATAACGAAAACTCCCGCCTCCTGTTGGCCTGGCGCAAACCGGCGGGCAGGGCGCGCGGGCGCAGCCCTGTGCCGGCGTGGCCGCCGGCGAACTGGCGCGCCGGGCGGACGAAAAAAAAACAGGCGCCCGAGGGCGCCTGTTTGCTTGCCTCAAGGGCAGGCCGTCATTACATGGCGTGACCCATGTTGACGTTCATGTTGTACAGCACCCATGCCGAACCGCCGACGATGATGGCGATGATCATCACGGTGAACAGGAACGTGGCGAGGTTGTCGCGGGCCGACTTCGATGCGCCCATGTGCAGGAAGTACACCAGCTGCACCAGCAGCTGGATCACGCACAGCGCCACCACACCGATGATGGTGATGGTGTGGGACAGCCCGCCGTTCATCACCAGGCCGAAGGAGCCGAAGGTGAGAAGCAGCGAGAGCACGAAACCGATGATGTAGGACTTCAGGCTGCCGTGGTCGGCGGCGTGATCGTCGTGGCCGTGTGCGGCCGCAGCGGAGTGCGACATCAGATGGCTCCCATGAGATAGACGAAGGTGAAGACGCAGATCCAGACGATGTCCAGGAAGTGCCAGAACAGGCTCAGGCACGCCAGGCGACGCTTGTTGATCGAGTCCAGGCCATGGCGGCGGATCATGTCCAGCAGGACGATGATCCAGATCAGGCCGAACGTGACGTGCAGGCCGTGCGTGCCGATCAGCGTGAAGAACGCCGACAGGTACGCGCTGCGGCCCGGGCCGGCGCCGATCGAGATCAGGTGATGGAATTCATAGACTTCCATCGCGATGAAGCCCGCGCCGAACAGGAACGTCACCATCAACCAGCCCATGGCGCGGCTCTTGTTGTTGGCGTGCACGTTCAGGTTGGCCATGCCGAAGGTGAAGCTGGAGAACAGCAGCAACAGCGTTTCGACCAGCACGAACTTCAGATCGAACAGTTCCTTGCCCGTCGGGCCGCCCGCGGTGGCGTTGAACAACACCGCGAACGTGGCGAACAGCACCGAGAAGATCAGCAAGTCGCTCATCAGATAGACCCAGAAACCGAATACGGTCTTGGATCCATCGTCGTGATGCGCGTGATCGTCGTGACCCGCGTGGGGGTGAGTGGCTACGGCTTGAATCATGGCTCAGGCGGCCTTCTGCATTTTGTCAAAGTGAGCGTTTTCGATGCGTTCGACTTCCGCGGCCGGGACCCAGTAGTCGACGTCGCGGTCATAGGCGCGGACGATGAACGAACCGATCATGCCGACGAAACCGACGATGGACAGCCACCAGATGTGCCAGATCAGGGCAAAGCACATGACCAGGCCAAAGGCGCCGATGAATACGCCGGCGGCGGTGTTCTTCGGCATGTGGATGTCTTCGTACTTGGCCGGGCGCTTGTAAGCCTTGCCGTTCTGCTTGTCTTCCCAGAACTGGTCCAGCGAGTCGACGTGCGGCACGTGGGCGAAGTTGTAGAAAGGAGCGGGCGAGGAGATCGACCATTCGAGCGTGCGGCCGTCCCAGGGATCGCCGGTGATGTCCTGGTTCTGCTTGCGCTGGCGAACCGACACGAACACTTGCTGCAGCAGGAACCAGATGCCCAGCATGATCAGCGCGGCGCCGGCCAGGGCGACCAGCAGGTACGGCTGCCATTCGGGGTTGTCGTAGTGGTTCAGGCGGCGGGTCATGCCCTTGAAGCCCAGGATGTACAGGGGCATGAAGGCCAGGAAGAAACCGACGAACCAGCAGTAGAACGAATAGCGACCCAGGCGCTCGTTCAGCTTGAAGCCGAACGCCTTCGGGAACCAGTAGGTCATGCCGGCGATGCAACCGAACACCACGCCACCGATGATGGTGTTGTGGAAGTGGGCGATCAGGAACAGGCTGTTGTGCAGCACGAAGGACACGCCGGGGATGGCCAGCATCACGCCGGTCATGCCGCCGATGACGAACACGATCATGAAGCCCAGCGTCCACAGCACCGGCGTGGTGATGCGCAGGCGGCCGCGGTAGATGGTGAACAGCCAGTTGAAGATCTTCGCGCCCGTCGGGATCGAGATGATCATTGTCGCTATGCCGAAGAAGGCATTGACGTTGGCTCCCGCGCCCATGGTGAAGAAGTGGTGCAGCCAGACCAGGAACGACAGCACGCCGATGGCGGCCGTGGCGTAAACCATGGACTTGTAGCCGAACAGGGTCTTGCGGGCGTAGGTGGCGACGATTTCGGAATACACGCCGAACGCCGGCAGCACCAGGATGTAGACCTCGGGGTGGCCCCAGATCCAGATCAGGTTCACGTACATCATGACGTTGCCGCCCATGTCGTTCGTGAAGAAGTGCGTGCCCAGGTAGCGGTCCATCGTCAGCAGCGCGAGCGTTGCGGCCAGCACGGGGAAGGCGGCGACGATCAGGACGTTGGTGACCAGCGAGGTCCAGGTGAAGATCGGCATCTTCATCAGGCCCATGCCCGGCGCGCGCATGCGCAGGATGGTCACGATGAAGTTGATGCCGCTAAGCGTGGTGCCCAGCCCGGATATCTGGAGCGCCCAGATGTAGTAGTCCACCCCCACGCTCGGGCTGTAGTCCAGCCCGGAGAGCGGCGGATAGGCGAGCCAGCCGGTCGCGGCGAATTCGCCCACGAACAGCGAGATCATCATCAGCGCGACGCCGGCGCCGAACAGCCAGAAGCTCAGCGAGTTCAGGAACGGGTAGGCCACGTCGCGGGCGCCGATCTGCAACGGCACGACGAGGTTCATCAGCCCGGTGATGAAGGGCATCGCCATGAAGAAAATCATGATGACGCCGTGGGCGGTGAAGATCTGGTCGTAGTGGTGCGGCGGCAGGAAGCCGGCCGAGTCGGCGGAGGCGACCGCCAGCTGGGTACGCATCATGATGGCGTCGGCGAAGCCGCGCAGCAGCATGATCAGGGCGACGATGATGTACATCACGCCGATACGCTTGTGGTCGACCGTGGTCAGCCACTCCGTCCAGAGGTACTTCCACTTACCGAAGTAGGTGATGGCGCCGAAGACCGCTAGGCCTCCCAGGCACACGGCGGCCAGCGTAACCATGACGATGGGTTCATGGTACGGAATGGCCTCGAGGGTGAGTTTCCCGAGCATTGTTAGTTAATTCCTGCGATCAGATTGTTCGACGTGGGGGTGCACGTGGCGGAGTCCACGCCGGCCATCTTGGTCATGGTGCTGCCAAGAATGAAATCAAACATGGCGGGGGGCGCCGAGGAGTACTTGACGACCGGGTTGTGCTCGCTGCGCTTGCTCAGTTCCGCGTAGACCTCGGGGGTCAGCGCGGCCGGCGCGGCCTTGGCTTCCTTGATCCAGTTGTCGAACCCTTCCTGCGACATGGCGATGGCCTTGAAGCGCATGCCGGAGAAGCCGGCGCCGCTGTAGTTGGCCGAGATGCCCGCATAGGTGCCGGCTTCGCGCGCGTTCAGGTGCAGCTTGGTCTCCATGCCGGCCATCGAGTAGATCTGGCTGCCCAGCTGGGGGATGAAGAACGAGTTCATGACCGTGGCCGAGGTGATCCGGAAGTTGACCGGCACATCGACGGGGAACGCGATCTCGTTGACCGTGGCGATGTCGTACTCGGGGTAGATGAACAGCCACTTCCAATCCAGCGAAACCACCTCGATGGTCACCGGCTTGTGTTCGGACACGAGCGGCTTGTAGGGATCCAGCGCATGCGTCGAGCGCCAGGTGATCACGGCCAGGATGGCCACGATGATACAAGGGATGGTCCAGACCACGACTTCGATCGCCGTGGAGTGGGCCCACTTGGGCTGGTAGTCAGCTTGAGTGTTGGAGGCGCGGTATTTCCAGGCAAAAGCCAGAATCATGACGATGACTGGAATCACGACGATGAGCATCAGCCCGGTCGTCGTGAACAGCAAAGTCCTTTCCTGGATGCCGATATCTCCCTTGGGGGAGAGGATTTCCATGTTGCAGCCGCCAAGCAGCATGACCGCGCCGACGCTGAGAATGCGCGTAAGGGTCGCAAGGAGGGGGTGTTTCACGTACAGCCTTGGATGGAAGGTGGAAAATGCTGCGTAGCAGCAGACTGGAATGCTGCTAGGCAGCAACGTCCATCCTATCGGTTTGATTTGGGTCAAGCCTGCGACGAATGGTCGCATTCCCTGGAGAGATTCTGCTCCGGGCGGAGCAGGTTTAGGGTTTTCCTAGGGGAGTAGGGCCCCGAGAGCGGGTTCCAAGGTGCGACGATATGTCGCACCCGCACAAGCCAGGGGTGCGACCTTATGTCGCATCCGCACAAATCAGTCCACGAGCACTTCGCGTTCCGGCCCCGGTTTTTTGGCCAGCTTGCGCTGCAAGGAGCGCCGGTGCATGCCCAGGAGGCGGGCGGCGGCCGAGACGTTGCCGCCGGTTTCGTGCAGGGCCTGGTGGATGTGCTCCCATTCCAGGCGGTGCAACGGCGTCATGGTGGTTTCGATCGTAACGGATTCCGGCTTCACCAGGCCGAGCGTGCGCAGGATCATCGGCGCGGTGGCCGGCTTGGGCAGGTAATCGTCCGCGCCGCGCTTGATGGCCTCGACGGCCGTGGCCACGCTGGCATAGCCGGTGACCAGCAGAATCCGCATGTCCGCCCGCAGGGCGCGCAGGGGACGGATCAGGGTCAGGCCGGAGTCCTCGCCCAACCGCAGGTCCACCAGGGCGAAGGCGGGGCGGATTTCCTCGGCCACGCGCAAGGCTTCGGCGATGCCGGTGGCGGTTCGGGTTTCCAGGCCGCGGCGAGACAGGCTGCGCTGCAGCGTGCGGACGTACAGCTCGTCGTCGTCGATCAACAGGCCAAGATCGGTTGGATTCATCACATTCAAGTCCCGGAGGTGCCTAGGGCCTGCCCTAGCGGCAGGTAAAAGCGGATGCGGGTGCCTCCTTCTTCGGCGGCGGTCATGGTCATTTCGCCTCCCAGCTGTTCGACCGTGGCGTGCGACAGCGCCAGGCCCACGCCCAGCCCTCCCGGCTTGCCGCTGTTGAACAGGCTGGTGGCCGGCAGCAGGGTATGGTCGGGGTCGAAGCCCCGCCCGTAGTCCCGGACTTCGCCGCGCAGGGCGCCATAGCCATACTCCAGATGCAGGTCCACGCGCGGCGCGTTGGCGGCTTCGCCGGCGTCCGCCGCATTGTTCAGCAAGGCCTGGAGCAGGTGGGCGATGGCCGGATCCACCCGCAGGCTGCCGGGCAGGGTGCCCGAACGCTGCAGGTCGATGGTCGGCCGGATCAGGCGCCATTGTCCCACCACGCGGACCAGGTCCACCGCGGTTGGGACCGCCAGATTGCGGATACGTTCCCGGCACAGGGCCAGCAATTGGCTCAGGGTGGAGACGTCGGCGCGCAGGTCTTCGTCCTGGATCTCGGCGGCGATCTCGTCGGCCAGCAGCGTCATGGTCGCCAGCGGGGTGTTCAGTTCATGCGCCATCGCCGCCGCATGCGTGGCCAGGGCGACGATGCCTTCGTTGCGGGTGAAGCGCTCGCGCAGCCTGGCCAGCTCGCGCTCGCGGGCGCGCAGGTCCGAGGCCAGCCGGGTCGAGAACACCAGCACCACCACGACCGAGATCAGGAAGTTGGCGCCCATGCCCCACAGCAGCAGGTTGTGGGTATCCAGCTCGCCGCGCAGCGGCTGGCCGAAGATCGCGGCCGCCGCATAACCGGAAATGCCCGCCACGGCCGCCGCCAGCGCCCAGTTGCGCGGCAGCGCCAGGGCCGCCAGCGCGGTCAGGATCAGGAACATCATGCCGAACGGGTTGTTGATGCCGCCGCTCCAGCCCACCATCCAGGAGAGCACGGCCATGTCCACGAACAGATGGCCGAAGGCCGTCGCGTGGGACAGGTCGCGGCGGTGGCGCAGCCGCAGGCTGGCGTAGACGTTGAAGCCGATCAGCGCGCCCACGCCCAGCCACAGCGGTTCGAGCGGCAGGTCGAGGCCGAGCACGCCGCTGGCCAGCAGGATGGTGGCGGCCTGGCCCGCGATGGCGAGCCAGCGCAGGCTGCAGAGGGTACGCAGGAAGGAAAAGGCGGAACTACCGGGCATATCCAGACACAGAGGTGCCGGCCTGTCAGCCGGCGGGTCAAGCGCCCGGCTGCGCGGAACGCTGGCATCCGGAGCGCGGCGCGGCGGGCGCCGGCTGCCGGCGCGCTCCAGAGGCGCCGGCGGCGGATGACGTGGCATTGTATGGCGAATCAGGGGGAGACGCCGGCGGAGGGGCGGTAAAGGTGTCCCTAATATCGGCCGCCGGCGGAACCGCCTGTATGCGCAATGGCGGAGGGGCCGCCGTGTCAGTGGATGGCGGACGTGCCGCTGTGGGCCATGGCGGGCGGGGGATAGTCTTCCTCGTCCGAGGCCATTTCGCCCTGGACCTGGGCCTGCTGCAGTTCCTGTTCCACCTGGGCGCGGCTTTCCGGATGGGTGGCCGCGACCGCGGGGGGATAGTCTTCCTGGCCGAAACTATATTGGCCGCTGGCCTTGGACTGGGCCAGTTCCGCGCTGACCTGGTCCGCGGTCTTGGCGGCGGGGGCGGCATAGGTGACGCGCCAGTCGCCGTAGAGGTCGCGCGAGTATTGCGCGGGCTGGGCCTGCGCGGCGCTGGCGGCGGCGGCCAGGCCGGCGCATAGCAATAAGGTAGAGGCTTTCATGAAATGCTCCTGACGATCAAAGCATGCGGCCGGGACCGGCCGCGCCGTCGTCCGCGATGCTGCCCTCGGACGATTTCCGGGATGAGCGATGCCTCGCCCGGCGCGCGGAAAGGAACGCGCGCCGGGCCTATTTCATTCGACCCGGCGCGCGGAGCGGCGTTGCGCGTCCGGGCCGCCTGTTGCACGGAAGGTGTTTCAACCGTGCAGCACAGATGTCAGTCCGCTTTCATGGGGACGGCTTGCGCCGCGCCTCAGTGGCCGTGGCCTGCGGCGGGCGCGGCGCCGGCGTTGAGCGGCCGCGCCACGGCATCCACCGCGATGCGCCGCTGCTGGCGCTGCGCGTCCTCGACCACCAGCGTCAAGGCGACGTGCTCGCCCGGCGCGATCTGGCGGGCCAGGTCGATCAGCATGACGTGATAGCCGCCCGGCTTCAGGTCGACCGCCTGGCCGGCGGGCAGGTCCAGGCCCGGCACCTGGCGCATCTTCATGACGTTGTCCTGCATGGCCATTTCGTGGATCTCCACGTGCTTGGCGGCCTGAGACTCCACGGCGACGAGCCGCGCCGGCGCGGCCGAGGTCAGGCGCATGAAGACGCCGGTGGCGTGCTGGTTGGGCACGGTGGCGCGCACCCAGGGATCCTGCACGGTCAGGGAGGCGTCCTGGGCGAACGCGGCGGGGGCGGCGCCGGCGAACGCGCACAGGGCGAAGGCGGCGGCCAGGGACTTGATCGAGATTGCTTTCATTGCGGATTCCTTTTCGATGAGGGCGTCAGAGCACGGTGCGCAGGTCGTCCGCGCATTCCTGCGCGGTCTGCTGGTGGCGCAGGGCGAGGCGCAGCTTGCCCTTGGCGTCGATGACGTAGGTCAGCGCGGTGTGGTCCATGGTGTAGGACGAGCCCGTGGGGACCTTCTGGTAGAACACCTTGAACGATTGGGCCGCGGCGCGCGTCTGCTGCGCGTCGCCGAGCAGGCCGACGAACCCGGGATCGAAGGCCTGGGTATAGGCGCGCAGGATCTCGGGCGTGTCGCGTTCGGGGTCGACGGTGATGAACAGCACGCGCAGCTTGGCCGCGTCCGCGCCCAGCAGGCTCTTGATTTCAACCGCGCGCGTGAGCGCGGTGGGGCAGATGTCCGGGCACTGCGTGAAACCGAAGAACAGCATCACCGGCTGGCCGCGGTAGTCGGTCAGCGTGCGGGGCTTGCCGTCGGTGTCCTGCAGCTGGAAGTCGCCATCCGGCATGCCGGACAGGTCCATGCCGTGGAGTTTCGGGGCGTCGGGGCCGCAGCCCGTCAGGGCGAGCAGGGCGAGAGAAGACAGCAGCAGGCGGCGCCGCGGATCGGGCGCGTGCGAGGGCGCGCCGGCGGCGGCGCGCGGGAAACGGGAATGCATGAAAACCTCGTCGGTTGACGTATCGACAGGGCGCGGCGGCGCCGCGCGGCAAGGCGGAGTCAGGCGAGGGCGGGCGGGGCGCGGGAACCCAGCGGCGGGCCGTGGGCGTTTTGCGACGGCAGGGCGCCGGGGGCGGGCTTGGGCGGCGCGTGCCGCACGGTGGCGAGCACGAGCGGCGGGGGGGCGGCGGCGGGCGCCGGCAGCACATGGGCCAGCAGGCCGAAGGGGCACTGCGCGCCCGAGCCGGCGGTGTCGTGGCCGGCCTGTTCCTTGCCGCCCGCGGGCAGCGCCAGCACGAACGACGGCAGCGCGCCGGCGGCCGAGCAGAACGTGACTTCCAGGCGGCCGTCATGCAATGCGCGGGTGTCGGGCATGTAGCCCGCCGGCACCAGCGCGCGCAGCGTCAGCGCCAGCAGCGCCAGCCACAGCACGGCCCGCGCGCGAGCGGCGCTTGCGGCGTGCTGGAGGCGGACGTGTCTGGTTAAGGCAGGCATGCCAGGCATTCTACCCGTGTGGTCCGGCCTCGGCATCCGGCGCGGAACCGCGAAAATCTTGGTACCCTTGAACGCACTCCATCCCGACCCCCGATCTCAGTGCCCCAGGTTTCAGTGCTTTCCTCGTACGCTCCAGCCCTGTCCGTTTCCGCCCCGTTTCCCGCCGCGCCGACCGCGGGCCCGCGCCGGACGAGCCCGCCCTTGCGCCGCCGGACGAGCCCGCCCTTGCGCCGCTGGATGGGGCTGCTGGGGATCGCGCTGCTGGTCCTGCTGACGGCCTGCGGCACCACCAAGGTCCAGCCCGGCTACTACCGCGTCCAGTCGGGCGATACGCTGACCCAGATCGCGCGCAAGCAGGGCGCCAGCGTGAGCGACCTGGTCCGCTGGAACAAGTTGTCCAACGCCAATGCCATCGAGGTCGGGCAAGTGCTGCGGGTCGAACCGCCCGCCGGCCAGGCGCGCGCGCCCGCGCCGACCAAGGCCACGAGCCGCGCGCAGACGTCCAGGCCGGCGGCCACGTCCACGGCGCGGCGGCGCACCGCGCCGCCGGGGGCGATATCGCTGGTCTGGCCCGCGCAGGGCAAGGTCACCCGCGGCTACGACGGCTCCGGCTCCAACGGCATCGTCATCAGCAACGCCTCGGGCACGCCGGTGGTGGCCGCGGCGCCTGGCACGGTGGCCTATTCGGGCAGCGGCCTGCGCGGCTACGGCCATCTGGTCATCGTGAAGCACAACGCCAGCTTCCTGAGCATCTACGCCCACAACAGCAAACTGCTGGTGAAGGAAGGGCAGCGCGTGAGCCAGGGGCAGAAGATCGCCGAAATGGGCAACAGCGACAGCAAGCAGGTCGGCCTGTACTTCGAGCTGCGCTACGACGGCCAGGCCGTCGATCCGGCAGGCTCGCTGCCGCCGAAATAGCGCGGGGTCGGCGGCAGGGCGCCGCGCGTCACGGGTGCACCAGTTCCTTCAGCGAATCCAGCTTGAGGATGCATAGCTCTCCCCGCCGGTCCGAGATGTAGCCCTGGCGCCGCCACTTGGCGAAGATCCGGCTCAGCGTCTCGGCGCGCATGCCGAGCTTGACCGCGATCTGCGAATGGCTGAGCGGCAGCGCCACCGGCTGGCTGCCCTGCGGCTTGCCCGCGCGCAGGATGTACTCGGCCACGCGTTCCTCGGCCGAGCTGGAGGTCAGCCAGTCGATCTGGCCCGTGTGATGGCGGATCAGGTTCGCGCAATGCGCCATGACGCGGCAGGTGAAGCGCGCATCGGCGAGGCAAAGCTGGCGGAACGCTTCGCCGTTGAGCAGGCAGCCGTTGCCCGCGCTGCGGGCGCGCACGCTGTGCAGATGGCGCGGCGCGGCTTCGAACAGCGTGGACACCGACAGCCAGCCGCCCGGGCCGACGTGGCCGAATACCTTGTCGTCGCCATCGGCCGTGTAGCGCAGGCCCTGGAGCGATCCGGCGCATACCAGCAGGCACGACGTGGCCGCCTGGCCTTCCGAGTACACCGTATCGCCCGCCTCGAACTCCAGCCAGCGGCTGCGCGCCGCGAGCGCGGCCAGGGCGCCGTCGTCCACGCCCTCGAACCACGGATGGGCGCGCAACGCCGAAATCAAGGGCGCGGAAAGTGAATTGACAATAGTCATTTGATCTGGCCGGCTGAGCAAATAGAATTAATGCGACTGATTCTTATTTGTAATCGTACCACTGCGGCCGCCACGACTTCCCGGCGGCGGCCGCGGCAAAACCAGTTCCCACATGGCCCCTCTCTTCTCTTCCCGCGTCGCGCTGGCGGCGGGAGTCTTGTTGTCGTCCGCGATTCACGCGGCGCCCGTCGCGTTCAACGACATGCTGGGCAACGCGGTCAGCCTGCCGGCGCCGACGCAGCGCGCGGTGACCTTGCCCATGCCCGCCGGCTCGCTGCTGATTTCGCTGGATGGCGGCGTCGCGCATCTGGCGGGCATGCATCCCAACGCTCATGAGCTGATGAGGGACGGGCCGCTGACGAGGATCTTTCCCGCCATCGCCGCCGTGCGCACGGACGTTACCCGTTCGGGCTTCGTGCCCAACGTGGAAACGCTGTTGATGATGCAGCCCGATCTCGTGTGGCAGTGGGGCCATATGGGCGACGACCTGATCGCGCCGCTGCGCAACGCGGGGCTGCCCGTCGCCGCGCTGGTGTACGGCACCGAGGACCGCACCCGCGAATGGATACGCCTGATCGGCCTGTCGCTGGGCCAGGAGGCCCGCGCCCAGGCGCAGCTGCAATGGCGCGACCGGGTGCGCGCCGGGATCCGCGCCGTCACCGACGGCCTGCCGGCCGGCGAGCGGCCGGGCGTGCTGTACCTGTCGCGCTACGCGCCGCAGCTGCGCGCGGCCGGCGGCAATACCAGTTTCGACGACGACATCGCGCTGGCCGGCGGACGCAACGTGTCGGCGTCCATCGCCAGCGGGCAGGCCGTGAACATGGAGCAGATCATGGCCTGGGCGCCGGACGTGATCCTGCTGAACAATTTCGAGCCCGGCCTGACGCCGGACACCCTGTATGGCGATCCGCTGTTCGCCGACATTCCCGCCGTGCGCGACCGCCGCGTCTACAAGGTGCCGCTGGGCGGTTACCTGTGGGATCCGCCCAGCCAGGAGTCGCCCCTGTATTGGCAGTGGCTGAGCCAGCTGCTGCATCCGGACCGCTTCGCCTGGCCGCTGCGCGACGACCTCGCCCGGGCCTATGCCGAACTCTATGGCCATCATCCGGCCGCGAGCGAGATCGACGCCGTGCTGCGCGTGGAAATGAACCGGGGAGGCGCGGGCTATGACCGCTTCCGCTGAATCGGCGCGCGCGCCGGGCCTGCCGAGGGTGGCGAGCAAGAAAACCTGGCCCTGGCTGCTGATGGCGCTGGCGCTGCTGGCGTCCGTGCTGGTGGCGTTGTGCGTCGGCCGCTACCCGCTGTCGCTGTCGCAGGTGTCCGGCGTGCTGGCCGCGAAGCTGCTGCCCGACGGCCTGGCGGCATGGCTGCCCGCGGCCGGCGCGACGGAGCAGCGCGTGGTCATGCAGCTGCGCCTGCCGCGCGTGCTGCTGGCGGTGCTGGCCGGGTCCAGCCTGGCGATGTGCGGCGCGGCCTTGCAGGGCGCCTTCCGCAATCCGCTGGTGGGTCCGCAGATCCTGGGCATTTCGTCGGGCGCGGCCTTCGGCGGTTGCGCGGCGATCCTGCTGTTCTCGTCGCTGTGGGCGACGCTGGGGCTGGCGTTCGCCGGCGGCCTGCTGGCGGTAGCCATCGTTTATGCGCTGGGCCGTTCCAACGGCCGCACGACCATCCTGATGCTGGTGCTGGCCGGCGTCGTGACCAGCGCGTTCTTTTCCGCGCTGATCTCGCTGGCCACCTATTTCGCCGATCCGAACGACAGCCTGCCGGCCATCGTGTTCTGGCTGATGGGCAGCTTCGCCACCGCCACCTACGCCAAGCTGGCGGCCGCGGTGCCGCCCATCGTGGCGGGCATGGGGCTGCTGTACGCGCTGCGCTTTCGCATCAACGTGCTGTCGCTGGGCGACGAGCAGGCCAGCGCAATGGGCATCGCCGTCGAGCCGCTGCGCTGGCTGCTGCTGGGCTGCGCGACGCTGGTGGTGTCGGCCAGCGTCGCGGTGTCGGGCACCGTGGGCTGGGTAGGGCTGGTGGTGCCGCATATCGCGCGCATGCTGGTCGGGCCCGACCATCGGTTGCTGCTGCCCGCCAGTGCGCTGATCGGCGGCGCCTACATGGTGGCGGTCGATACCGTGGCCCGCAGCGCGACCAGCGCCGAGATTCCGCTGGGGGTGATCACGGCGCTGATCGGCGCGCCGCTGTTCGCATGGCTGCTGCGCCGGGCCCAGCGCCAGGGAGCGCACCATGCTTGAGTTGAATCGATTGGCCGTGCAGGCCGGCGGACGCCGTCTGCTGGAGGACCTGTCGCTCAGCCTGGACGCCGGCCGCATCCTGGCGGTGCTGGGGCCGAACGGGCGCGGCAAGACCACCTTGTTGCGCACCATCCTGGGCTTGCATCCCCGGGCCGCGGGCACGGTGCGCCTGCAAGGGCATGCCGCCTATGTGCCGCAGCGCAGCGACACGCTGTTCGCCTACGACGTGCTGACCATGGTCGGCATGGGCCGGGCGCGCCACCTGCGCTGGTACGCGGCGCCGGGCCCGCGCGATTGGCGCATCGCCCGCGATTGCCTGAAGGCGGTCGGGCTGGCCCCGCTGGCGGAGCGCCCCTTCCACACGCTCAGCGGCGGCCAGCAGCAGCTGGCCTGCATTGCGCGCGCCATGGCCAGCGCCAGCCCGATCGTGGTGCTGGACGAGCCGGCCGCGGCGCTCGACCTGCGCAACCAGGACCTCGTGCTGTCGCTGCTGCGCCGGCTGGCGCGCGAAGAGGGGCTGGCCGTGGTCTTCACCACGCATCAGCCGCAGCACGCGTTGCATATCGCGGACCAGACCCTGCTGATGCATGCCGACGGCTGCGAAGCCGGCGCCACCGGGAGCATGTGCGTGGACCAGCGCCTGAGCCGCCTCTATGGCCTGCCGGTGCGGGTGGCCACGCTGCCCGGCGACGGCGACGGCGACGGCGGCGCGGTCCGCGGCGTGATCCCTGTTTTTCGTTGACCCAGGAAAGCGATGATTGCCTATCTGAATCACTGGAGCGGCGAGGGCCCCGCCGCCCTCACCGGCGGCCCCGCGCCGCTCGCCGCGAGCCTGCCGCTGTACCGGCTGCATGAGCAGCCGTTGGCCGGTTATCGCGCGCTGCTGATCCCGGCGAACGCGGACCAGCGCTATCTGCTGGAACAGCGCGAGCGGCTGGAAACCTATCTGGAGTCGGGCGGCACGGTGGTCTTCAACGGCCATGTCGCGTATCCCTTCCTGCGCTGGCTGGCGCCGTTCGTGCCGGGGGCGGGGAAGGGCATCGAAGGCCTGCGGGTGCATCGCGCGGCTCCCCATCCGATATTCGACGGCGTGGATCCCGAGCACCTGACGTTCCGGCGCGGCGTGGCGGGCTTTTATGCGCGCGGCGGCAATCCCGCGCCGGCGGGCGCGCTGGTGCTCAACACGCTGGGCCCGGACGCCCAGCCCATCGACTGGCTCCTGGCCCTGCCGGGCGGCGGCCGCCTGCTGGCGCACGCCGGCAACGACCTGTGGATGTACGCGGGCAGCCCCGACAGCGCCGCGCGCCTGGTTCCCCAATTGTTCGACTGGCTGAAGGGAGACGCGGCATGAACCTACGACGCCACCCCGTGATCGCGGCGCTGGATGCCGGCACCTATTACCACCATCGCACGTTCCATACGCCTGAATTCGCGCGCTGCATCGACCGCGCGATCTACATCCGCGACCTGGACGACGCCGCGCTGCGCGGCTGCGACGCGCTGATCGTGTCGTGCCGCAGCAACCCGGACTTGCTGGTGCCGCACCGGGAGCGCTTCGCGCGATTCCTGGCGGGGGGCAAGACCCTGGTCGCCATGGGCGAAACGCATTCGGAACGCTGGCTCGACGGCGTGAACTGGACTCCGTCCGAGGTGAATTTCTGGTGGTGGAAGGAGCCCGGCGCCGATTCCGGCCTGCGCGTGGCCATGCCGGAGCATCCGCTGTTCAGCTACCTGACGCTGGCCGATGCCACCTGGCACCAGCACGGCACGTACGCGCCGCCGCCGGGCGCACGGTCCCTGATCGACAAGGCCGGCGCCGGCTCCGTGCTGTACGAAGACCGGCGCAGCACGCCGGGGCGCCTGATCGTGACGTCGCTGGATCCGATGTATCACCACGGCAGCTATTTCATGCCGGCGTCCAGCCGCTTCCTGCGCGGGTTCCTTCCCTGGCTGAAAGACTCCACGCCGGTCGTCGCGCAGGACCTGGCTCCCGCCTGACGCCGCGCTCGCGCCGATTCCGTTTTTGCCCCCCCCTCACTTGTGTGCACGTATGCAACGTTTCTCCTCGTACGCTCCCCTGGTCGGCGCCGGCCTGCTGACCGCCGCCATCGCCGCGCCCGCCGCGGCGGCGGATGTTCCTCAATTGCCGTCCATCCAGGTCACCGCCGACGGCCAGCCCGATGACGGCCGCCTGCGGCCCATGGGGGCGACGCCGCCGCCCGCCTCGATCGACCATTCCGTCACGCAGCCGGTCAGCGTGGTCGACAGCCAGGACATCGACCGCCTGAACACGATGAGCACGCTGGACCTGCTCGGCCGCGTGCCCAACGCCACCGTCAGCCGCAGCGGCGGCATCGCCGGCACGCTGTTCCTGCGCGGACTCAATACCAACGACATGCGGGTGCCGATGTTCATCGACGGCGACCGCTTCCGCGGCCGCAACACCTTGCAGTTCATGCTGATCAGCCCGACCGAGATCGAGCAGGTGGAGGTGGTGCGTGGGCCCAACTCGTCGCGCTTCGGCAGCGACGGCCTGGGCGGCCTGGTCAACTTCGTCACCAGACGGGCCCACGGCAACCTGAGCCAGCCCTTCGGCCTGAACGGCGGCGAAGCCTCGGTCACGTACAGCACCAACGGCAACGGCGTGCAAAGCAACGTGGCGCTGGAAGGCGCGGGCGACGGCTTCGACCTGCGCGTCTACGCCACCGGGCGCCGCGCCGGCAACTACGACAGCGCGGCGGGCGAAGTGCCCAACAGCGATTTCCGCGGCGGCGGCGGCGGCATCGTGCTGGGCTATATGCCCGACGCCCGCCAGCGCATCGAGGCCAGCGCGCGCGTGGCCTACGTGAAGGACGGCGCGGCCGGCACCGTGCCCGAGTATCCCTTGAGCTATAGCCGCCGCGATCCGCTCAAGGTCAAGCAGGGCAGGCTGGCCTACACCGGCGAATTCGACGGCGTCATCAGCTCGCTGCGCGCCAGCGTCTACGTAAACGAGTTCGGCACCGTGATGGCCACGCACAACCAGACCAACCCGGCGCGGGTGGTCGATGCGCGCAACAACGTGATCGGCCCCGTGGTCTGGGGCGGCAGCGTCGCGGCGACGATCCCGTGGGCCGACACCAACACGACCTTCGGCCTGGACTTCATGCACGAGCGCCGTCCGGGCTCGGAGTCGCGCAGCGACATCACGGTGCGCCGGCCCAACGGCAGTGTGGTCACCACCAGCACCCCTTACACGAAGACGGGCCCGGACCAGTACCAGACGAACGTCGGGGCGTTCCTGACGACGGAATGGAAGCCGGCGCCGAAATGGACCCTCACGGCCGGCGGCCGGTACGACTGGTTCAAGTCCGACGTGGGCCTGGAGCCGCTGCCTTCGCCCAATCTGCTGCCCGCCTTCCGGGCCGCGCAGAATACGACGGAAACCGCCGCCACCGGCAGCCTGGGGCTGGCCTACCGGGCCACCGACGTGGTCGAACTGCTGGGCAGCGTGGGGAGCTCGTTCCGCATGCCGTGGACGTCCGAGATGTTCAGCAGCGGCTACACCGGCACCAGCTACACGATTCCGAACCCCGGCCTGAAGCCGGAGCGCGGCGTCACCGTGGAAGCCGGCACCCGGCTGCATTTCGAGCAGGCCACCGTGGGCCTGACGGCGTTCCGCAGCGACTACAGCGACTTCCTGGAGAACGTCACCACGTCCTATCAGGGCCTGCCCGCCACGCAGCGCCGCAACGTGGGCAAGGCGCGGATCCAGGGCCTGGAGCTGGATTGGCGCTGGCAGCTGAGCCGGGCGGTCAATCTGTACGGCAACGCCAGCTACCTGCACGCGACCAACCGCGACACGGACACGCCGCTGCAATCGATCGCGCCCCTCAGCGGCCTGCTGGGCCTGCAATACGTGGGCGCGAACGAAGCCTATGCGCTGAGTGGCGAGCTGCAATGGGCCAAGGGCCAGAGCCGCTACGCGGAGCGCGCGGAGTATCCCGCCGCGGGCTTCGGGGTGGTGAACCTGTACGCCCAGCTGCAGCTGGATCGCCTGGGCCTGCCGCAACTGGGCAATACCCAGGTGGTGCTGGGCGTGAACAACCTGTTCGACCGCGCCTACCGCACGGCGGCCACGTCGTCCAACGTGGCCTACCCCATGACCGACCTGAATCCGTTGCTGGAGCCCGGCCGCAGCGTCAGCCTGACGCTGCGCACGCGGTTCTGAGCCGGCTGCGGCGCAACCTTTCCGATTTCCCCCTCGCGCGACCGCGAGCCGCCTCGGCGGCGGCCCGCTGTCGCGCCTCACCAGGAGATATTCCATGACGACCCCCGAACGACACGACGCCACGCTGACCGTGATGGCCGAAGAAGGGCCGCTGCCCATCTGTTTCGACGCCGTCCAGGCCTACCACGGCCACGGCGCGCTCGCCATGCTGGCGCTGACCTTCCAGGGCCTGCGCGGCGCGCTTGCGCGGCTGGAGGAGGCCGGCGCCCCGGTGCCGCGCCAGGAGCTGTCGGTGATCAGCGGACACCCCGGCCCCGGCGTGCGGGACGCGTTCGAATTCGTGACCCGCGCCGTCACGCGCGGCAGCTATGCCGTGGACCTGGCGCTGCCCGAGGCGCGCTACAGCCGCGCCGCCGACAAGTCCTACAGCTTCCATCTGCGCCGCGGCGCCCGCGGCGTCCAGGCCGTGCTGCGCCCGGGCGTGCTGCCCGCGGAATTCTTCGACCTGCTGGGGAATACCGCGCCGGACGCGCAGCGCGCGCACGCGGCCCTGCGGCGCGAGATCGCGGCCCGCGTCATCGCGGCCGAGCCGGAATCGCTGTTCGAGTTCCTCCCGAGCGCGCGCTGAGGACAGGCCTGGGGCGTGGGCAGGCCCTAGAGCGCGGCTTCCTGCGTCAGGGTCGAGATGAACGTGGCGGTGCGCGGGTCCGCGGGCTGCGTGAAGAGCGCGCGCGACTCGCCCGATTCGACCACGCTGCCGTCCAGCAGGAACACGGCTTCGCGCGACACGCTGGCCGCCAGGCGCAGATCGTGCGTGGCCATCAGCATGGTCATGCCTTCGGCCGCCAGCTGGCGCAGTACGTCCACCACTTCCGCGGCCAGGCCGGGATCGAGCGCCGAGGTCGGCTCGTCGCAGAGCAGCACGCGCGGCGCGGGCGCCAGGGCGCGCGCGATGGCTACGCGCTGCTGCTGGCCGCCCGACAGGTTGGCCGGCCAGGCCTCGGCCTTTTCCAGCATGCCGACCTTGCGCAGCAATTCCTCGGCCCGCGCGCGGGCGCGGTCCAGGGGCCACTTCTTCACCGTCAGCAAGCCTTCCATCACGTTGCCAATCACGGTCTGGTGGGGAAACAGCTGGAAATTCTGGAACACCATGCCGGTCTGCATGCGCACGCGCTGGACCTGGTCGCGGGCGAGCTTGCGGCCGGGCTCGAACGCCACGGTTTCCGGCCCGATCTCAAGCAGGCCGCGGTCGGGCACCTCCAGCAGGTTCACGCAGCGCAGCAGCGTGCTCTTGCCGCTGCCGGACGGGCCGATCAGGGCGGTGACGCTGCCTTCGGCGATGCTCACGTCCACCTGCTTGAGCACGGGATTGCCGCCGAAGGCCTTTTCGATTTTTTCCAGGCGGATCATCGGTTCTTCTCGGAAAACACCGCATGCTGTCCGAAGCGCTTCTCCAGGCGGACCTGGGCGGCCGACAGGACGGAACTGAACACCAGGTAGATCAGCGCGGCCTCGGTGTAGAGGATCAGCGGTTCGTAGGTGACCGCGGCGATGCGCTGCGCCGCCTGGAAGATCTCGGGCACGGTCAGGACCGCGGCCAGCGAGGTGTCCTTCACCAGCGCGATGAAGGAGTTGGACAGGGGCGGAACCGCCACGCGCGCGGCCTGCGGCAGGACGGTGCGGCGCAGCGCCTGCCCGCGCGTCATGCTCAGCGAATAGGCGGCTTCCCATTGGCCCTTGCTGATGGACTCGATGGCGCCGCGGATGACTTCGGAGTTGTAGGCGCCCACGTTGAGCGTGAAGCCGATCAGCGCGGCGGGCAGCGGATCCAGGACGATGCCCGCGCTGGGCAGCCCGTAGAAGATCACGAACAGCTGCACCAGCAGGGGCGTGCCGCGGATCAGCCACACGTAGAACCGCGCCACGGCCACCAGCGGCGCCGGGCCGAACAGGCGGATCAGCGCGACCACGAAGGCCAGGGCCAGGCCCAGCACGAAGGACATCAGCGTCAGCGGGACCGTGAACTTCAGCCCCGCCTGCAGCAGCGGCCAGAACGAGTCCGCCATCAGCTGCACCCAGGACGGCACCGTCCACTCGCCGATTTGCGCCAGCAGCCAGTCGGGCAGGAAGGCTTGCAGCCAGGGAGGTGGCGTCATGGGGGCTCCAGCGGCTTATTGCGCCGACAGGTCCGTGCCGAAGTACTTGACCGAGATGGTCTTGTAGGTGCCGTCGGCCTTCATGTCGGCCAGCGCCTTGTTGATGGCGGCCTGCAGTTCGGGGTTGCCTTTGCGGATCAGCACGCCCGAGTTGCTGAACTCGGCGGTCTTGTCGGTGGCGGCGATCTTGACGCGGGCGTTGGGCTTCTGCTTCTTGAAGTCGAGGAACGACAGGTTGTCGTTCACCGTGGCCTCGACGCGGCCCGAGGTGAGCAGGTCGATGGCTTCGTTGAAGCCCTGCACGGCGATGACTTCCGCGCCGTGGCTCTGCGCCAGCTTGCCGAAGTTGCTGGTCAGCGTATTGGCGGATTTCTTGCCCTTCAGGTCGTCGAAGGACTTGATGCTGGTATTGTCGTCGCGGACGATCAGCACGGCGGCCGAGGAAATGTACGGGTCGGAGAAGTCGTACTTGGCGCGGCGCGCGTCGGTGATGCCCACCTGGTTGATCACCGCGTCGTAGCGCTTGGCGTCCAGGCCGGCGATCAGCCCGTCCCATTTGCCTTCGACGAATTGGGCCTTGACGCCCAGGCGTTCGGCGATGGCGCGGCCGATGTCGACGTCAAAACCGGTAAGCTGCCCGGATGCGTCGTGGAAGGTGAAGGGGGCGTAGGTGCCTTCGGTGCCGATCTTGAACACCCCCGCGGACTTGATCTGCTCCAGGCCGGTTTGGGCATGGGCGGCGGACAGCGCGGCGACCTGGACGAGGCCGGCGGCCAATAGCGTACGAAAGAGTTTCATGGCGATGCTCCACGGATGGCAGATAGCACTGTGGAGAGCATGCGGGCCTGCGATGCCCTCCGGCTTAGCCGCACTCTAACAACGGGCCTATTTTTCCACAAAGCATAAGGAATAGTAAAAATATAGCGGCAAGTCATATGGCGTTACCCACGCCCCGGCGCGCAGCGGCCGGGGTTCAATCATGCGGGACCTTGATGGAGATCGGTGTGGAACAGCGATGGAACAGGCGGACTTTCATGATGGCGGCCGCGGGGGCGGCGGCCGCCGCCGGGGCGATGCCGGCCCAGGGCGCCAACGGCTCGCGGCTGATGCCGGGCGGGGGCAGCATCACGGACGTGGCGGGCCTGCGCGTGGGCCACTACACCGATACGCGCCGCCCCACGGGCTGCACGGTCATCATCGCCGAGGCCGGCGCGACGGGCGGGGTGGACGTGCGCGGCGCGGCGCCCGGCACCCGCGAGACGGACCTGCTCAATCCCGTGAACATGGTGGAGAAAGTGCATGCCGTCATGCTGGCCGGCGGCAGCGCCTTCGGCCTGGACGCGGCCTCCGGCGTCATGCGCTACCTGGAGGAAAAGAAGATCGGCTTCGACGTGGGCGTGGCGCACGTGCCCATCGTGCCCTCGGCCATCCTGTTCGACCTGGGCGTGGGAGACGCGTCGGTGCGGCCCGACGCCGCCGCGGGCTACCAGGCCTGCAAGTCCGCCAGCGCCCAGGCTCCCGAGGAAGGCAACGTGGGCGCGGGGGCGGGCGCGACGGTGGGCAAGCTGTACGGGCCCAAGCGCGCCATGAAGGGCGGCATCGGCACCGCTTCGCTCACCGTGGCGGGCGTGACCGTGGGGGCCATCGTGGCGGTCAACGCCGTGGGCGACGTGCTGGATCCGGCCACGGGGCGCATCCTGGCCGGCGCGCGCACCTCCGACGGCAAGATGCTGCTCGACACCCGCGCCGCGATCCTGGCCGGCGACCTGCCCCGATCGATGCGCGAGGGCACCGCCACCACCATCGGCGCGGTCGCCACCGACGCCCGCCTCACCAAGGCGCAGGCGCAGAAGCTCGCGGGCATGGCGCATGACGGCCTGGCCCGCACGATCAACCCGATCCACACTATGCTCGACGGCGACACCATCTTCGCGCTGGGCACGGGCGCCTCCGGCAAGAACGCGAACCTGATGCTGCTGGGCGTGATGGCGGCCGAGGCCATGGCGATCGCGGTGCAGCGCGCCATCCTGTCGGCCCGCGCGCTGGAAGGCTATCCCGCGGCGGTGGATTTCATCGCCTGATCCGCGTCCAACGCGGCGCGCCCGCCCCGGCGCGCCGCTGACCCGGCACTGTCACAGAACGGGTCCATGATGGGTAGCGCCGGCGCATGGCCGGCGGGCGGAGGGGCGCATGTACAAGGGCGAACGACTCAACGGCGCGACGCATCTGGCGGGCCTGGCGCTGGCGGTGACGGCATCCGGCGCGCTGATCTCGCGCGCGGCCGAGCTGAACGTGGACACGCGGCAGATCGTCGGCTGCGCGGTGTTCGCCGCGTCGATGATCGCCGTCTACGCCTCGTCGGTCCTGTTCCACTGCTCGCGGGGACGCCGCAAGGCGCTGTGGGCCAAAGCCGACCACTGCGCGATCTACCTGCTGATCGCCGGCACCTACACGCCGCTGGCGTTCGGGCCGGTGGAGCACGGCTGGGGCAGCGCCATGGGCGTGGCGATCTGGCTGCTGGCGGCGTTCGGCATCGGCCGCGAACTGTGGTGGGCGCGCGGCGCGGCCCCGGCCTTGCACCTATACCTGGCGATGGGCTGGCTGGGCGTGATGTTCGCCGCGCCGATCGCGGGCGCGCTGTCCACCGCCGGGCTGGCCTGGCTGCTGGCGGGCGCGGCGGTCTATACGGCGGGCACGCTGTTCTACGTGAACGACCAGCGCTGGCGGCACGCGCACGGCATCTGGCACCTGTTCGTCATGGGCGGCACCGCCTGCCATTTCGTGACGGTGTTCGGCTTCCTGCGCCTGGGCGCCGGCTAACCGGGGCTAGCGCCAGCCGGCCAGCGGCAGCATGCCGCCGCGGCTTTTCACTTTGCGCATGACGATATGCGAGCAGAGATCGCGCACGCCCGGGATCTTGCTGAGCTTGTCTTCCACGAACTGCGAGAACGCCGCCAGGTTGCGGGTGCGCACCGCCAGGATGTAGTTGGAAGCGCCCGTCACGATGCTGGCCTCGGTGATTTCGTCGTGCAGCGCGATGCCGGCCAGGAATTCCTCGTGCCAGCCGGGGCGCGACTGGTCCAGCGACACGTGGACGATGGCTTCCAGCTCGAAGCCCAGCTTTTCGGGGTCGAGCACGGCGCGATACCCCCGGATCAGCCCGGCTTCCTCCAGGGCGCGCACGCGCCGCAGGCAGGCCGAGGGCGACAGCGACACCTGCTCCGCCAGCTCCTGGTTGCTGAGATGGCCGTTCTCCTGCAGGCGGTAGAGAATCCGCTGGTCTATGGCATCGATCTGCATGGCGCAATCCAATTCAAAAAAAACCGTTCCTGTGCAATCCAATGCGGAAACCTAGGGTATTCCGCGCCCGGATTTGCAATATATCAGCCTGTCCGCGCTGATAGTATTTATCAGGAATTTGCCCGATGGAGCTGTGATGAAAACTCGCGACGATTGCGTGAACGCCGACCGCCAGGACCCGCTGGCGCCTTTGAAAGACCGGTTCGACCTGCCGCCGGGCGTGCTGTACATGGACGGCAACTCCCTCGGCGTGCTGCCCAAGGCCGCGGCCGCCCGCGCGGCCGCCGTGATCGGCCAGGAATGGGGCTCGGGCCTGATCCGCAGCTGGAACACCGCCGGATGGTTCGAGCTGCCCGCCCGCCTCGGCGACAAGCTGGGCAGCCTGCTGGGCGCGCGCGAAGGCGAGCTCGTCGTGACCGACACCACCTCGCTGAACATCTTCAAGGCGCTGGCCGCCGCCCTGCGCATCCAGCAGCAGCGCCAGCCCTCGCGCCGAGTGATCCTGTCCGAGCGCGACAACTTCCCCACCGACCTCTACATGATCCAGGGCATGATCGACCTGCTGCAGCAGGGCTACGAAATGCGCCTGATCGACGACGACCTGCCGCTGGAGGCCGCGCTGGACGATTCCGTGGCGGTGATGCTGCTGTCGCACGTGAACTACCGCAGCGGGCAGATGCACGACATGGCCGCCGTGACCGCGCTGGCGCACGAACGCGGCGCGCTGGCCATCTGGGACCTGGCGCACGCCGCGGGCGCGGTGCCGGTGGACCTGAACGGGGCCGACGCGGATTTCGCCGTGGGCTGCACTTATAAGTACCTGAACGGCGGCCCGGGATCGCCGGCCTTCATCTGGGTGGCGCCGCGCCACACCAAGGATTTCTGGCAGCCCTTGTCCGGCTGGTGGGGCCACACCCGGCCCTTCGACATGGCGGTCGCCTACGAGCCCGCCGGCGGCATCCGGCGCTACCTGTGCGGCACCCAGCCCATCGTGTCGCTGTCGCTGGTGGAATGCGGGCTGGACGTGGCCCATGCGGCCGACATGGCCGAGGTGCGCAGGAAATCGCTGGCGCTGGGCGACCTGTTCATCGCGCTGGTCGAGCAGCGCTGCGCCGGCCACCCGCTGACGCTGGTGACGCCGCGCGAACACGCGCAGCGCGGCAGCCACGTCAGCTTCCGCCACCCGAACGGCTTCGAGGTGATGCAGGCCCTGATCGCGCGCGGCGTCATCGGCGACTACCGCGAACCCGAAGTGCTGCGCTTCGGCCTGACGCCGCTGTACTTCGGCTACGCCGACGTCTGGGACGCCGTCGACATCCTGAAGGACGTGCTCGACAGCCGGGCCTGGGACAAGCCGGAATTCCGCCATCGCGCCGCCGTGACCTGATCGCCGCGGCAGCCGTCCCCAGCGCGGGCCGGCACGCCGCTCAATGCATTGCTGCTGTCGACCAGCCCGGGGCGCCCTCAGGCGCCGGCCAGGCTGGCGGCGCGCGGCTCCGCCACCGGCGCTTGCGCGGCCGGCGAGAACACCCGCAGCCGGTGGCCGTCGGGGTCCAGCGCCACGAAGGTGCGGCCGAAATCCATGTCGGTCGGCGCCTGCAGAATGGGCAGGCCGCGCAGGCTCCAGTCCAAATGGCGGCGGTTCAGCGCGTCCGCGTCGGGCACGGTGAAGGCCAGTTCCGAGGCGCCGCCGCGTCCGGCCGCGGCCGGCTCCACGGTATGGCGCGACCACAGGCCCAGCATCAGGCCGGAATCCAGCGCGAACAGGGCGAAGGTGGGCGAGCTTTCAATGGGCGGGCGCTGCAGCAGCGCGCTGTAGAACGCGGCGCTGGCGGCCGGCTTGTCCACGTAGAAAATGACGAAGTTGGTGTCGGACATGATGCGCTCCAGGGAAGTAGACGCGCTCATCTTAGATAGGGGTGCTGTCAGTTTTTGGCAGTAGCATTCAACCCGATTTTGCGGCGCCGCGCTGCATCGCCCGCCACTCCTTGAGCAGGGCGTGCCGGCGCCGCGGATAACGCGCGCCGGCCTCCAGCGTGGCGATGCGGTCCGTGCGGAAATGGCGGAAGTCCTGGCGCAGCTCGCACCAGGCCATGACGATGCGCACGCTGTCGAAGAAGCCCAGCGCGAAAGGCCAGATCACGCGGGCCGAATCGGCGCCCTTGTCGTCCCGGTAGGTGATGTCGATTTTCTGTTCGTTGCGGATGGCCTGGCGGATCAGCGCCAGGTCCACGCGGTCGATCACGGGCATCGCGCTGGGGCCGACCAGCAGCGGAATCGCGTCCAGGCCGTCGCGCAGGTCGGCGGGCAGCACGGCGCCGATCTTGGCCAGCGCGTTGCGCGCCGCCTGCCCCAGCCGGGGATCGGAACGGTCCGCCACCCAGCGGGTGCCCAGCACCAGCGCTTCGATTTCCTCGGTGCTGAACATCAGCGGCGGCAGCATGAAGCCGGGCCGCAGCACGTAGCCCACGCCCGGCTCGCCATCGATCTCGGCGCCCTGCGCCTGCAGGGTGGCGATGTCGCGGTACAGCGTGCGGATGCTGATGCCCAGGTCGGCCGCGAGCCGGTGCCCGCTGACGGGGCGGCGGTGGCAGCGCAGGGTCTGCAGCAGGCCGAGGAGTCTTTCGGTGCGGGACATGGAGCGGGGCGGGCGGATGGCGATAACGTAATGCTGCCATGAAATGCTGCCATGAAACGGCAGCATCCGGGCGCCCGCGCGCCGCGCGATCGGGAGGGCGGGGCGGTCGGCCGGGCAGCGCCAGGCTGCCGCGGCCCCGCCCCGGGGAGCGGATCAGGCGCCGACCTTCTTGCCGGTGGCGACGTCGAGCACCGAGCCGTCTTCCAGGCTGATGCGGTAGATCTCGCGCACCACGTTGCCGGCGAAGCCGATCTCGACGATGGACACGTCCTTGAACGTCGTGGGGATGCCCTCGGGCAGCACGGCGTTGAACTTGTCGGCTTCCTGCTTCATGGCGTCCTGCAGGCGCGTGTCGTACAGCGCCATGCTGTAGACCAGCGTGGTGTGCGGGTTGTGGGCGCGCACTTCCTTGCCGTCCTGCATGACGTTCACGCCGCTCACGCCCTGGTTGCGGACCAGGTCGCGGCCGGCATCGCTCATCTTGGCGTAGACCGGGCCGGTCACGCGCGGCAGCGGGCCGTCGCGCAAGGGCGCCAGGGCGGCGGTGGCCACGGTGTTGTAGCGCATCATGTCCTCGAAGCCCTGGCCGCTCTTGACCACGCCCAGGTCCAGCCACCACGGATGGCCCGCGCCCTTGGCGGCCTCGGTGGGATAGAAGCTCTTGAGCGTGACCTGCAGCGGGGCCGGCGGCTTCGGCAATGCCTTCAGCATGCGGGCCGGCGTCGCGGGATCGGCGCTGTGGATGTGCACCACCGTCACGTGCGGCATGTTGGGCGTGTCGGCTTCGGCCTGCAGGCCCAGCTTGACCAGGTCGGCCTTGAGCGTGCCGTTGATCTTGGCGTCCAGCACGGCGTTGACGTCCTGGGGCAGCCGGTACACCACGCCGTAGGTGGCCTTGTGCTCGCGGAAACCGGGCTGGTCCAGCGCGCTGTTGTCGATGGGCGCCGCGGCCTGCGCGGCGAAGGTGGAGGCGAACAGGCCGAGGGCGGCCAATGTGAAGACGCGCTTGATCATGGAGATTCCTTTTGTTGTCGAGGCCCGCGAGAAGCATCCGCAGTGTGGAGTCCGCGGATGTACGGCGTATTGCACCAAGCAAAAGAATCCCGATGCCAGCCGTCGCATGTCCGATGGCTGGCGGGGGCCGGCTGATATCCGGCTACCCCAGAAAGACGATGGCGACGATGGCGATGCCCAGCAGCAGGTTCACGCCCACCCAGCGGCGGATGCCGCCCATGGCGCGTCCGCCCGCCGGCCAGTCGGAGGCTGAGACGGCCGCGTTCAGCCGCGGATAGAGGGCGAACCGGATGTAGACGTAGATGGCCATCATGAGCAGGCCGCCGGCGGCCATGGCGGTCCAGCTGGGCGGCATGAAGAAGGCGCCGCCCGTCTGCGCCGCCTGGGCCGCTTCCTGGCCGATCATCGCCATGCCCGACAGCAGGATGAGCACGATGGCCGCCAGCACGGTGTTCAGGAAGGGGCCCAGCACCGAGGCCATGAGCCGCAGGCGGACCGGCGGTTCCAGCGCGGCCGCGGCGGGGCGCAGGAAACAGTGGGCGAACAGCATGCCGCCGACCCAGAGGATCACGGCCATGACGTGGGCGAACTTGAGCGCGTTGTAGAGCATGCGGAATCCGTGTGAGAAAGAGGGCGGGGGCCGGGCTGAATCCGTCCCCATCATATCGCCGTCATGCCGCGCGCGCGGACTTGACCTGGATCATGGTTTTCCATTTAGAATGAGATTGATTGCTATTTGTAATTAAGAGTCCAGGGAGCCTGACGTGCCCAATCCCGTGCTCGCCACGAGCGACACCGTCCATCTTCTGTACCGCGCGCATCACGGATGGCTGCATGGCTGGTTGCGCGCCAAGCTGGGAAACACCTTCGACGCGGCCGACCTGGCGCAGGACACCTTCGTCCGCGTGCTGCGGCACCGCCATGAGCTCGATGCGCTGCGCGAGCCGCGCGCCTATCTCACCACCATCGCCAAGCGCCTGCTCATGAACCATCACCGGCGCCGCTCGGTGGAGCAGGCCTACCTGGAAGCGCTGGCGCTGATGCCCGAGCCGCTGGCCCCGTCGGTTGAGCAGCGCCTCATCATTCTGGAGGCGCTGCAGGAGATCGACGAGATGCTGGCCGGCCTGTCGCTGCCGGCCCGCCAGGCTTTCCTGATGGCGCAGCTGGAGGGCCTGAGCCACGGCGAGATCGCGGCCCGGCTCAACGTGTCGCTGCGTTCCGTGCACCGCTACATCGCCAAGGGATTCGAGCAATGCATCATGGCGGCGATCTGAGCGCGCCGGCCGAGGCGGCCGGAGAACTGCCGGCGGTGGACCGCGGCGTGGCGCGCGAAGCGGCGCGCTGGCTGATGCGCCTGGCCTCGGGCCGGGCCACCGACGCCGACCGTCGGGCCTGCGACCTGTGGCGCGCGAGCAAGGCCGAGCACGAGCACGCCTGGCAGCGGGCGCAACGCGTGAATGCGCGTTTCGGCCTGATCCCGTCCGCGCTGGGCATGGCCACCCTGAACCGCCCCGCGCTCAAGAACCGCCGCGCCGCGCTGAAGACGCTCGCGGCGCTGGTGGTCGCCGGCCCGGCCGCCTGGGCCGCGTGGCGCTCGGATTCCCTGGACTGGAGCGCCGATTACCGCAGCGCCGCGGGCGAACAGCGCGACGTGGCGCTGGCCGACGGCTCCACGCTGCACCTGAATACGGGCAGCGCCGTGGACGTGATGTACAGCGCCAGCGCGCGCCTCTTGCGGCTGCGTTCCGGCGAGATCGCCGTGCATGCGGTGGCCGACACGGCGGCCCGGCCCCGGCCTTTCGTGGTGCGCACGCGCCTGGGCGATATCGAGGCGCAGGCCTCGCGCTTCTGTGTGCGCGAGGAAGGCGCGTTCTGCCGGGTCACCGTGCAGGAGGGCCGCGTCCGGGTCAGCAGCGGCGCGCATCCTGGCGCCGCCGTCGAGCTGGCCGCGGGCGAGCAGGGCGGCCTGACGGAAGCGGGCGTATCGCCGCCGTCCCCCGCCGATCCCCACGCGGCCGACTGGCTGCGCGGCGTGCTGTGCGCCAGCGGCATGCGCCTGGACGCCTTCGCCGCCGAACTCGACCGCTACCGTCCGGGCATCCTGCGCTGCGACCCCGAGGTTGCGCGCCTGCGGATCTCGGGCGCGTTCCAGCTGCGCGACACCGACGCGGTGCTGGCCGCCCTGCCGGCGACGCTACCGGTGCAGGTGCGCTACCGCACGCCGTACTGGGTGACGATCGGGCCGCGCGCGCCCGTGGATGCCTGAGGCCGCCTGACGGCGATATTGAAAATTATTTTGCGGACAGCTGTCCGATCTGGAGGTCACGAGGGTCATGGTCTGTATAGGCAAACGAATGCCGACACCTTTTGGATCGAAAGGACGACCATGGCTTACCTTCCCGCCGGCCGCGCGTGCGGCTCCCGACCAGCCCGAGGCGCGCGATGCCGGCTGACCCGACTCGCCGCCGCCATGCATGCGGCGCTGGCCCTGAGCGCGTTCGCCGGCGCGATGCTGCCGGCGTCGGGCGCCTGGGCGCAGGCTTCGGAACAGGCGCAGGCGCGCAGCTACCGCATTCCGGCCGGGCCTCTGGCCGAAGCGCTGCCGCGCTTCGCCGACAGCGCCGGCGTGACCGTGCTGTTCGACGCGGCTTTGGTGGGGCAGCGCCGCACCGGCGGGCTCGATGGAGTCTATTCCGTGGATGAGGGATTCTCGCGCTTGCTGGCCGGCAGCGGCCTGGGCGTGCGGGAGCGCAGCGCCCGGGTCTTCGTGCTGGAGGCGCAGGCGCCGGCCGGCGTGACGCAGCTGGCGCCGGTCAAGGTGGAAGGCGAGGGCGCGCCGAGCGCGCCGGCCTGGGAGACCAGCACCGACCGCAAGCGCCTGGACGATCTGCAGATCCGCAACTGGAGCGACCTGGGCAAGCGCGCCGAACCCGGCGTGAGCTTCAACCGGCAGAACAACAGCATCAACATCCGCGGCCTGGACCAGGACCGCGTGCTGACGCGCGTGGACGGCATCCGCCTGCCGTGGCTGGACGACGGCGCGCGCGGCGTGAAGGGTGGGCTGGAAGCGGTCGATTTCAACAGCCTGTCGCGGCTGGACATCGTGCGCGGGGCGGACGCCAGCGGCGGCGGCTCCGGCGCGATTTCCGGCATTGCCGACCTGTACACGCTGGAGCCGTCCGACCTGCTCGGCGGCGACAAAACCTTCGGCGCGCTGGCCAAGACGGACTACGACTCGGCCGACAGCAGCTGGGGCGCCAACGCGGCGCTGGCGGGCCAGATCCACAGCAATACGTTCTGGCTGGTGCAGGCCGGGGTGCGCAACGGCCACGCGCTGGACAACCGCGGCGACGTGGGCGGCTACGGCCCCACGCGCAGCGAGCCCAGCCCCGAGGATTACGACCAGCGCAGCTTCCTGCTGAAGCTGCAGCAGCGCGTCGAAGGCGGACACCGCTTCGGCCTGACCGGCGAGTACTTCAAGCGCAACGCCGACATCGACAGCATGTTCGAGCAGGGCGCCGGCACCAGCTACCTCTACGGCGAGAACGGCACGCGCAAGGAAACCGAACGCGAGCGCGTGTCGTTCGACTATTCCTACAAGGCGCCCGGCGAGGGCGGCCTCATCGATACCGCCACGGCCGTGGTCTATTGGCAGCGCCTGCGGCTGGACAGCTCGCAGAGCGGCGTGCGCAGCGTGGATTCCCGCGCGCGCATCATCCCCGGCGATCCCTTCCGCTACGGCTTCCCCAGCGGTCCCTACGGCCGGAGCAACTCCATCCAGCAGTCGCTGTTCGGCGTGAACACCGAATTCACCAAGCGCCTGGCCGGCGCGAGCGTGTCGCAGCTGTGGACGGTCGGCGGCGAGTGGTACGGCAACAAGACCGAGCAGAACTCCAGCGGCTACGACAACTGCCCCACGATCCGCCCGGGCCTGCCCGCGCCGTTCGGCCCGCGCGCCTGCGACATGCTGCACACCAACCAGGCCGACGTGCCGCAATCCAAGGGCAACCAATGGGCCTTGTGGGTGCAGGACGAATTCAGCTTCGCCGACGGCCGCTACACGGTCATGCCGGCCCTGCGCTACGATCATTACGAACAGAAGCCGCAGTCCACCGCCAGTTACGACAGCAACCCGAATGCGGGCGCGCTGCCGCCGTCCAATGGCGGCAGCCGCTTCTCGCCCAAGCTGCTGGCGACGTGGAAGGCGCGCGACGAACTGAGTTTCTACGCGCAGTACGCCTACGGCTTCAAGGCCCCGAGCCCGACGCAGCTCTACACCAACTACGGCGGGCCGGGCACCTACCTGCGCGTGGGCAATCCCTATCTCAAGCCCGAGACCAGCAAGGGCTGGGAACTGGGCGCCAAGCTGGGATCCGACGCGCTCGGCGGCGCGCTATCGTTCTTCGACAACCGTTACCAGAATTTCATCGATGGCGACGTGCCGCTGAATCCGAGTTCGCCGCAGTGGCAGCCGGGCTGGGCGGGCCAGTATCCTTTGGGCGTGACCGGCAACGTGAACCGCGCCAAGGTGCGCATCTACGGCGCGGAGGCCAGCGCGCACTGGAAGTTCTCGCCGGGCTGGCGCACCTGGGGCTCGCTGGCGTGGGCCGTGGGCAAGGACGAAGGCACCGGCCAGTACCTGAATTCCGTGGCGCCGCTGAAGGCGGTGCTGGGGCTGGGCTACAGCCGCGACGCGTGGGGCGTGGATGCGCTGCTGACCACCGCGTTGCAACGCAACAAGGTCGAGTACTCCGACGCCACGCCCGAGGCGCGCAATCCCGATTTCCAGGCGCCCGGCTACGGCGTGGTGGACCTGATGGGCTATTGGCGTCCGGCGGCCGTGAAGGGGCTGCAGGTGCAGGCAGGCGTTTTCAACCTGTTCGACAAGAAGTACTGGGAGGCCATCAATGTGCCGACCGCCGGCGCGACCGCGCTTCCGCGTCCGGTCGATTGGTACACGGAACCGGGGCGCAGCGTCCGCGTCTCATTGACATACCAGTATTGAACCCGAGCCGCCGCCGGCCGGCGGCGGCTTTCGCAACCCGTTACAACGGCCGGAGGGCCCACTATGAGCAACACCGATTTCACGTCCCGCGCGCAAGCGCTGCGCGATCGCAACGAGGCCCTGGCGGCCTCGCAGCCGGGGCTGCGCGCCCGCAATCTCGCCCAGGCCCTGGGCGTGTCCGAAGCGGAATGGGTGGCCGCGGGCTGCGGCGGCCTGAAGGCCACCGCCCTGCACGGCAAGCCCCAGGAGATCTTCCGCGAGCTGGGCACGCTGGGCGAGGTCATGGCGCTGACGCGCAACGACTGGTGTGTGCACGAGCGCCACGGCGTGTATGAAGACATCCAGGCCGAGGGTCCGGTGGGCCTGGTGCTGGGACCGGACATCGACCTGCGCGTGTTCTTCACCGCATGGAAGTCGGCGTGGGCGGTCGAGCAGGACGGCCGCCACAGCCTGCAGTTCTTCGACGGCGCGGGCGTGGCCGTGCACAAGGTCTACCGCACCGACGCGACCGACGCGGCCGCCTACGACGCGCTGGTCGCGAAGTTCGCGGGCGAGGCCGCCTGGCCCGAGACCGCGCCCTATGCCCCGGCCGCCGACGCCGACCGCGTCGAGGATAGCGCGCAGTGGCGCGAGGCCTGGCTGGCCATGCAGGACACGCACGAGTTCTTCCCGCTGCTGCGCAAGTTCAAGGTGTCGCGCCTGGCCGCGCTGGCCGCCGCCGGCGAGGACCTGGCCCAGCCCGTGCCCGCGGAAGCCGTCGAGCGCATGCTGGAGTCGGCGGCGCAATCCGGCCTGTCCATCATGTGCTTCGTGGGCAACCGCGGCATGATCCAGATCCATACCGGCCCGGTGCGGCAACTGCGCCGCACCGGGCCCTGGTACAACGTGCTGGATCCCAAGTTCAACCTGCATCTGGACACCACCGCCATCGCCTCGGCCTGGGTGGTGAACAAGCCCACGTCCGACGGCTGGGTCACCTCGCTGGAGCTGTACTCCGCCACCGGCGACCTGATCGCGCAGTTCTTCGGCGAGCGCAAGCCGGGCAAGCCCGAGCTCACGCAATGGCGCGAACTGATGGCCAGCCTGTGCAGCGTGCCGCTGGCCGCCTGAGGACGACGCGATGAAGACATGGTTGGCAGTGGCGATCGGATGGATGGCGGCCGTCGCCGCGCACGCGGCGCCGCCCGAACGGGTGGTGACGCTGGGCGGCAGCGTGACCGAAATCGTCTACCAGCTGGGGCAGGGCGAACGCCTGGTCGGCGACGACCTCTCCAGCCTCTACCCCGAGGCGGCGACCAGGCTGCCGCGCGTCGGGTACTACCGCGCGGTGCCCGTGGAGGGCGTGCTGGCGCTCAAGCCCGACCTGGTGCTGGCATCCGAACAGGCCGGCCCGCCGGAGGCGCTCAAGCGCCTGGGCGAGGTCGGCGTGCGGGTGGTGACGGTGCCGGATTCGCCTTCGGTCGATTCGCTCAAGGCGCGCATCCGCAACGTCGCCGAGGCGCTGGAGGTGGCCCCGGAAGGCGAACGCATGGTGGAGCGTATCGCGCGCGAGCTCAAGGCGGTCGAAGCGACCCCGGTGACTCATGCGCGCGCCATCCTGCTGATCAACCGCACCGGCGCATTGCTGGGCGCCGGCGGCGGCACCGCGGCCAACGAAGTGATGGCGATGGCGGGCCTGGTGAACGTGCTGAAGGACCAGCAGGGCTACAAGCCGGTCTCCGCCGAGGCGGTCAGCGCGCTGGCGCCGGACCTGATCGTGGTCACGAAGACCTCGCTCGAAGCCACCGGCGGGGCGGCCAGGCTGCTGGCCACGCCGGGGCTCGCGTCCACGCCCGCCGCCGCCCGCCAGCGCGTGATCGTCATGGACGACCTGCTGTTGCTGGGCATGGGGCCGCGGTTGCCGCTGGCGCTGACCGAGCTCAAGCGGGAGGCCGCCGGTGCGATGGCGCGCTAGCCGCGTGAAGCCGCCGCTGGCCCTGCTGCTGCTGGGCCTGGCGCTGGTCGTGGTGACGCTGGCCGCCAGCAGCAGCGGCGCGGTCCGGATCCCGCTGCGCGAGCTGCCGTCCCTGTTGTGGGGCACCCCGGCCCCCGGCAGCGAACTGTGGCGCAACGTGCTGGTCGATATCCGCCTGCCGCGCGTGCTGTTCGCGCTGGTCGCCGGCGCCGCGCTGGCCATCTCCGGCGCGTCGATGCAGGCCCTGTTCCGCAATCCGCTGGCCGAGCCGGGCCTGATCGGCATTTCGGCCGGCGGCGCGCTGGGCGCGGTCGGCGCCATCGTCCTGACCTCGGGCGGCTTCTGGATCCTGGCGCCCGCGGCGTTTGCGGGCAGCCTGCTCGCGACTTTCTGTGCCTATGCGCTGGGCCGCCGCGTGCCCGGCGTGGCGGGCCTGCTGCTGGCGGGCATCGCGATCAACGCCGTGGCCGGCGCCATGATCGGGCTGTTCACCTTCGTCGCCAACGATGCCCAGCTGCGCGACCTGACGTTCTGGAGCATGGGCAGCCTGGCGGGCGCGAACTGGACGCTGCTGGCCTTCCTGGGGCCGTGGGTGCTGCTGATGTCGCTGTGGCTCATGGGCCAGTGGCGCGTAATGAACGCCTTGCTGCTGGGCGAGCGTGAAGCCCAGCACCTGGGCTACGCGCTCAAGCGGGTGCGCGCCCGGCTGGTGCTGGCCTGCGCCCTGATCGTCGGCCCGCTGGTGGCCGCCACCGGCGGCATCGCGTTCGTGGGCCTGGTGGTGCCGCACCTGGTGCGCATGACGCTCGGCGCCAACCATCGCTGGCTGCTGCCCGCCTGCGTGCTGGGCGGGGCGCTCGCCCTGGCGCTGGCCGACTGGCTCTCCCGCGTTGCCGTGGTGCCCGCGGAACTGCCGATCGGGCTGGTCACCAGCCTGGTGGGCGGACCGTTCTTCTTATGGTTGCTGGCGCGCGGCCGGAGGCACGGATGATGCTGGCGGCCGAGAATTTGACGCTGGCGCGCGGCGGCAACCGCATCCTGGACCAGGTGTCGCTGGCGCTGCGGCCCGGCGAGGTCGTGGGCCTGCTGGGCGCCAATGGCGCGGGCAAGTCCACGCTGCTGGGCGCGCTGTCGGCCGAACTGGCCCCCGACGCGGGGCGCCTGCGGCTGGACGACGGCGACCTAGCGCGGCTGCCGCACCGCGAGCAGGCCCGCCGGCGCGCCGTGCTGCCGCAGAAACCCGGGCTGACTTTCGACCTGGACGTGCGCGAAGTGGTGGCGATGGGCGCCTATCCGTTCCCGGAACTGTCTCCGGCCGCCGTGGACGCGCTGGTGGACGAGGCGCTGGGCCGGGCCGACGTGACGCATCTGCGCGCCCGGCGCTATCCCGAATTGTCCGGAGGCGAACAGCAGCGCGTGCAGTTCGCCCGCGTGCTGGTGCAGTGCAATGCGGCGCGCGTCCCCGGCGAGCCGCGCTACCTGCTGCTGGACGAGCCCACGGCCAGCCTGGATCCGAAGCACCAGGGCGACCTGCTGCGGGTGGCTGCGGAACTGGCGCACGGGGGAGATACCGGTGTACTGGTGATCCTGCACGACATGAACCTGGCCGCGCGCTGGTGCGACCGCCTGCTGCTGCTGTGCGGGGGGCGGGCGATCGCGGCGGGCACGCCTGCCGAGGTGCTGACGCCCGGCAACCTGTACCTGGCCTACGGGATCGACGCGCAGATCATCGCGCATCCGTTGCAGGCCGGACGCCTGTTGGTGGTCATGGCGTGACGCGCGGCGCGGCGCCGGTAAAATGGGGAAAACGCTTCTTTCACCCATCTTTGCACAGGACTCCGTGTCATGCCTACTTTTGACGTCGTCTCCGAAGTCGACAAACACGAACTCACCAACGCCGTCGACCAGGCCAACCGCGAACTGTCCACCCGTTTCGATTTCAAGGGTGCCGACGCCAAGTTCGAACTGGAAGGCTACGTCGTGACGCAGGTTGCCTCCAGCGCCTTCCAGCTCAAGCAGATGCTGGACATCCTGCGCGGCCGGCTCTCGGCCCGCGGCATCGACGTGCGCTGCCTGGACGTCGCCGATCCCCTGGAAAACCTGGGCGGCGCGCGCCAGAAGGTCACCATCAAGCAGGGCATCGAGCAGCCCGTGGCCAAGAAGCTCATCGCCGCCATCAAGAACGCCAAGCTCAAGGTGGAATCGCAGATCAACGGCGACAAGCTGCGCATCAGCGGCAAGAAGCGCGACGACCTGCAAACGGCCATCGCGCTGCTGAAGAAGACCGACGTCGACCTGCCCCTCCAGTTCGAGAATTTCCGCGACTAGCGACTAAACCCGAGCAAGAACAGCCGCCTCGCCTTGGGCCGCCCCACCGCCGGGCCGCCCCAAGGCGAGGCAGCCCGCTGGAGGGGGGCAGCAAGCAAGCGAAGCTTGCGCAGCGTGGGGGTACACATTGGGTCATTCGAGCGAGCTTCAACTGATCGTCGAACTGGCGCGCGCCGGCGGCATGTCCGCCGCGGCGCGCGAGTTGGGCGTCACGCCCGCGGCGGTCAGCAAGCGCCTGGCGCAGATCGAGGCGCGGCTCGGCGTGCGCCTGGTGAACCGCAGCACGCGGCGCCTGAGCCTGACGGCCGAGGGCGAGATGTACCTGGAAAACGCCCGCCGCATCCTGGGCGAAATCGAAGACCTGGACGAACTGATCGCCAGCCGCCAGGCCCAGCCGCGCGGCCTGCTGAAGGTCAACGCGCCGCTGGGCTTCGGCCGCAGCTACATCGCGCCGGCGATCGCCGAATTCGCGCAGAAATATCCCGAGGTCTCGCTGCAGTTGCAGCTGACCGACAGCCCGGCCGATTTCGTGCAGGACGCGTTCGACGTGGCGGTGCGTTTCGGCGACCTGCCCGATACGCGCCTCATCGCCCGCAAGATCGCGCCCAACCGCCGGCTGGTCTGCGCCTCGCCCGGCTATCTCAAGAGCCATGGCGTGCCGGCCACGCCCCAGGACCTCGCGCGGCACCAGTGCATCGTGTTGCGCCAGAACGAGGCCGCGTACGGCCTGTGGCGCTTCACCAGGGGGCGCCGCAGCGAAACCGTGAAGGTGCGCGGCGGCCTGAGCAGCAACGATGGCGAGGTTACGCTGACCTGGGGGCTGGCCGGCCTGGGCATCCTGCAGCGCGCCGAATGGGACCTGGCCCGCTACCTGCGCAGCGGACGCCTGGTCCGCGTGCTGGAGGACTACGCCTTGCCGCAGGCGGACATCTACGCGGTATTCCCCGAGCGGCACCACCTGTCCACCAAGGTGCGGGTGTTCGTGGATTTCCTGGTGGCGTATTTCCAGAAGGGCGACGAAAGCCAATGGTGAGCCGCAAGCCGGCTCACGCGGTCCAGAGGTGCTGCGCCGCGTAGGCGCGCCACGGACGCCACGCCTCGGCGCGGGCCAGCAGCTGCGCGGGGGTGTAGGCGCGGGATTCCAGGCGCTCCATCGCGCGGATCAGGCCGATGTCGGCGCTGGGAAAGGCGTCCGGCTCGCGCAGCTGGCGCAGGGCGATGTATTGCGCCGTCCATTCCCCCACGCCCCGGATGGCGCGCAGGCGCAGCACGGATTCGGCCAGGTCGCCGCCGGCATCGAACAGGTGCTTGTCGGCGACCGCCGCGGCGGCCACGGCGGACAGCGTGGCCGCCCGGCTGCGCGGCATGCCCAGCGACGCCAGTTCGGCGGCCGCGACGACCTCGGGCTCGGGAAACACATGGGTCAACTCGCCGTCGGGGCGGGCCAGGGGCGCGCCGTGCGCCGCCACCAGCTTGCCGGCGAGGCGGACGGCCGCGGCCACGGTGATCTGCTGGCCCAGCACGGCCCGCAAGGCCAACTCGAATCCGTCCCAGGCGCCCGGCACGCGCAGCCCGGGCCGGGCCTGGATCAATGCCGTCATGACCGGATCCCGCGAGAACTGCGCGGCGATGGCGACGGGATCGCTGGCCAGGTCGAAAACGCGCCGCAGTCGGGCGATGATGGCGGGCAGCGCCTGCAACCGGGGAAAGCGCACGATGGCCTGCAGCGCGTTGCCCGTGCCGGGCCGCAGCGTCACCGTGCCCTGGTGGCCGTCGAGCGAGATGGCGCGCGCATAGGTGTCGTCGGTTACCCGTTCCACGCCGGGGATGGCCCGCAGCCGCAGGAACGCCAGCATGGACTCCCAGTCGTAGGGCGGCCGGTAGCGCAGCAGGAGCTTGATCTCGCCGTCGCTGCCGGCCGGCAGCTCGGGTTTTTCGGAGCGGCGCAGCTCGCCCGGCGCCCGGCCGAACAAGTGGTGGAAGATCTCGTTGAAGCGGCGGATGCTGCCGAAGCCCGACGCGAAGGCGACTTCGGCCATCGGCAGGCGGGTTTCGTGGATGAGTTGCTTGGCGAGCAGCACGCGCCGGGTCTGGGCGACGGCGACCGGCGAGGCGCCCAGGTGCTGGCGGAACTGCCGCCGCAGCTGGCGCTCGCCCACGCCCAGGCGCCGGGCCAGCGCGTCCACGCCTTCCTCGTCCAGCGCGCCCAGCTCGATCAGCTGCAGCGCCCGCGCCACGCCGGCGGGCAGTTCGTGCCCCGGCCCCAGTTCGGGCGCGGTCTCGGGCCGGCAGCGCAGGCAGGGGTGATAACCGGCCTCCTGCGCGGCCGCGGCGGTGGCGTAGAACGTCACGTTGCGCGACAGCGGCGTGCGCGCCGGGCAGACCGGCCGGCAATAGATGCCGGTGGTCTTGACGGCGGTGAAGAAGCGCCCGTCGTAGCGGGCGTCGCGCACTTGGATGGCGCTGTAGCAGGCGTCGTGGTTCAGGTCCATGGGAGGATGCTAACGCCGCGGCCGCCCCGCGATCTAGCGGTTTTCGGACAGGGTTGTGTTTGTCACTCGTGTCCGGAAACCGCCAGTGCCGCCGCTGCGGCGGCTTCATAATGGCGCGGTCGAACTCATCAGGAGGCGGATCATGCCGGCCCTCATCCTTGCCCTGGAACGCGTGGCCACGCCGCTGGGCCAGATGCTCGTCCTGACCGACGCTCAGCAGCGGCTGCGCGCGGTCGACTGGGAAGATTACGAAGCGCGGATGCACACCCTGCTGCGCCGCCAGTACGGCAAGAACGCCGTGCGGCTGGACACGGCCAGTCAGCCCTCGCGGGCGCGCCGGGCGCTGGAGGCCTATTTCGACGGCGAGATTGCCGCCATCGACGGTTTTCCCGTGGCGCTCGGCGGCACCGAATTCCAGCGCCAGGTCTGGCAGGCGCTGCGCGGCATCGCGGGCGGGCAGACCGTTACCTACGGAACGCTGGCCCACCGGATCGAGCGGCCGTCCGCCGTGCGCGCCGTGGGCCTGGCCAATGGCGCCAATCCGGCGGGCATCGTGATTCCCTGCCACCGGGTGATCGGCGCCAACGCCTCCCTGACGGGCTACGGCGGCGGGCTGCACCGCAAGCGCTGGCTGCTGGAGCACGAGGCCCGGCATGCCCCGGCCGGGGGCCCACCTTCAACTCCAGGTTAAAGATGTTTTGAGTTCCAGCGCCGCCGCGCGCGCCGGCGATCGGTACAGTGCCTGCAGACCCACCAGCAAGGAATCGTCTGCACATGAAGACCTATCGCATCGCAACCATCCCCGGCGACGGCATCGGCAAGGAAGTGATCCCGGCCGGTCGCCGGATCATGCAGGAACTGGCCCGGCAGGGCGGCCTGCGGTTCGAGTTCGAGGATTTCGACTGGGGCGGCGACTACTACCGCAAGCATGGCGCGATGATGCCGGCCGACGGGCTGGACGCGCTGCGCGACAAGGACGCCATCCTGTTCGGTTCCGCCGGCGATCCGCACATCGCCGACCACATCACGCTCTGGGGCCTGAGGCTGAAGATCTGCCAGGGCTTCGACCAGTACGCCAACGTGCGCCCCACGCGCATCCTGCCCGGCATCGACGCGCCGCTCAAGCGCTGCCCGCCCGAGCAGCTGAACTGGGTCATCGTGCGCGAGAACTCCGAGGGCGAGTATTCGGGCGTGGGCGGCCGGGTGCACCAGGGCCATCCCATCGAGGCCGCGACGGACGTGTCCATCATGACGCGCGCCGGCGTCGAGCGGATCCTGCGTTTCGCGTTCAAGCTGGCGCAGTCGCGTCCGCGCAAGCTGCTGACGGTGATCACCAAGTCCAACGCCCAGCGCCACGCCATGGTGATGTGGGATGAAATCGCGCTGCAGGTCAGCCGGGAATTCCCCGACGTGACCTGGGACAAGGAACTCGTGGACGCGGCGACGGCGCGCATGGTCAATCGCCCGGCGTCGCTCGACACCATCGTCGCCACCAATCTGCATGCCGACATCCTGAGCGACCTGGCCGCGGCGCTGGCGGGCAGCCTGGGCATCGCGCCCACCGGCAACATCGATCCCGAGCGCCGCTACCCGTCCATGTTCGAACCGATCCACGGCTCCGCCTTCGACATCATGGGCAAGGGGCTGGCGAACCCGGTGGGGACGTTCTGGTCGGTGGTGATGCTGCTGGAGCACCTGGGTGAAACGCAGGCCGCCGCCCGGCTCATGCAGGCGATCGAAAGCGTGACCGCCGATCCCTCGCTGCATACCGGCGACCTGGGCGGCAGCGCCACCACCGAGCAGGTCACGGCCGCGGTGTGCGAGAAGCTGGCCGCGCTGGCGCAGGCCAAGGCCGCCTAGCGGCATCGCGGGACGAGGGCGCAGACCCTCTCCCGCGCCGCCCGGCGGCGAAAACAAGAAGCGAAGTCCATTCGTATCAGGAGACAACCATGCATCAGAAAGCCGTTTCCGCGCGCGCCCTCGCGTTCGCCTGCCTGTTGGGCCTGTCCTTCGCGGGCGGGGCCGCGGCGCAATCCTATCCCGCCCGTCCGATCAACCTGGTCGTGCCGTTCCCGGCGGGCGGCACCACCGACGTGCTGGCCCGCGCGCTGGGGCAGGAACTGGCCAAGAGCCTGGGCCAGCCGGTGGTGGTGGAAAACAAGCCCGGCGCCGGTTCCACGCTGGGGGCGGACTACGTCGCCAAGGCGGCGCCCGACGGCTATACCCTGCTGATGGGGGCGGTCCACCATACGATCGCCACCAGCGTCTACAAGAGCCTGCACTACGACTTCCAGAAGGACTTCGCGCCCGTCACGACGGTGGCGCTGGTGCCCAACGTGCTGGTGGTGAATCCCAAGCTCGACGCCAAGGACGTGCAAGGCCTGCTGACGATGGCGCGCGCCTCGCCCGGCAAGCTCACCTACGGGTCGAACGGCATGGGCACGGGCCAGCACCTGATCGGCGCGCAGTTCGAGAAGGAAGGCCACGTGAAGCTGCTGCACGTCCCCTACAAGGGCAGCGGCCCCTTGACCACCGACCTGCTGGGCGGCCAGATCGACATGTCGTTCGATACGGTCACGCCGGTGCTCGCGCACATCCAGAGCGGCAAGCTGCGCGCGCTGGCCGTGACCACCAACAAGCGCTCGGCGGCGCTGCCCGACGTGCCCACGATGGAAGAGGCGGGCCTGAAGCCGTTCGACATGGGCACCTGGTTCGGCGTGCTGGCGCCGGCCGCCGTGCCCAAGGACGTGGTGCAGCGGCTGAACGCCGAGATGGTGAAGATCATCCGTTCGCCGGATTTCTCGCGCCGGATGGCGGAGATCGGCGCGGTGCCGATCGGCGACAGCCCGGCCGAAATGCAGGCCCGGATCGGCGCGGACACCGCGAACTACGCCAAGCTGGTCAAGGACGCCAACGTCGCCATCAATTGAACCCTAGGCGCGGATCCAGCCGCGCGCGATGGGCAGGGCGAGGACCTTCCGGTACAGGCCCTGGGCGGCCGCGGTGAGCGGCGCGCCCGCGCGGTTCCACAGCGGGATGGCGGCGCCGGCGGCCAGCGGCGCCAGCGCCAGGCCGCCCGCGATGTCCAGCGGGTAGTGCACGCCCAGGTAGACGCGCGAGGCGCCGACCAGCACGGCCAGCGCCAGCGCGGCCCAGCCCAGGCCGGCCAGGCGCCGGTCGAAGATCAGGGCGAAGCCCAGGGTGGCGATGATGATGGTGTGGTTGCTGGGGAACGACGAGGTCGCGGCATGCGGAAAGAACGCATGCCCCAGTCCGATGGCGAAGGGACGGGGGCTCGGCCACAGCGCGCCGCACAGATAGCTGGCGAACAGCCCCAGGCCGATGCTGGCCAGCACCTTCAGCGCCAGGCTCCGCCGCGCCTCGCCGCCCCACAGCCAGGCGGCGGCCAGCGCGCCCGGGACCAGCAGGATCAGCTTGTTGGCCACCAGCATGGCGGCATGGATGCGCCACGCGGGGGTGGCGGGATCGGCGTTGATCAGGAGAAAAAGGGACTGGTTGAGGCTTTCCAGGAAATTCATGACGCGTCATCGCAACGTAACAAACGAATAGCCGCGATGGTAATGAGGATTCCCGTCAGTCCGCTTACAAAATGCGCCGAATCCCGTGCTTTTACTTCTGGATGCGTTTGCCCTGCGCGTCGATCACGGCTTCGCCGTCTTCCTTGCTGAAGGCGCCTTGCTGCGGGGACGGCAGGATGTCCAGGACCAGTTCCGAGGGGCGGCACAGGCGCGCGCCCAGCGGCGTCGAGACGAAGGGGCGGTTCAGCAGGATGGGATGCCGTTCGATGGCGTCGAGCAGCGCGTCGTCGGAGAGCGTGGCGTCGTCCAGGCCCAGTTCCTGATAGGGCGTGCCCTTCTCGCGCAAGGCGTCGCGCACGCTGATGCCGGCCTGCTTGAACAGGGCCTTCAGCGTGGCGCGCGACGGCGGCGTTTCCAGGTACAGCACCACGTCGGGTTCGATGCCCGCGTTGCGGATCATCGCCAGGGTATTGCGGGAGGTGCCGCATTTGGGGTTGTGATAGATGGTTACGTCGGACATGGAGGCTCCTCTTTCCGGTGAATCGACTGGCAAGGCAATGAGCATAGTGCATCCGCGCGCGGGCTTCAGGCGCGCAGCTTTTTCCCCAGGCGCCGCCAGCCTATGACCACGCCGGTGAGGCTGAGCGCCGCGCCGCCCAGGCTCAGGAAGATCAGCAGGGCGTCCCAGAGCGGGCGGCGGGCCAGCAGGCCGGTCCAGTCCCAGCTGTGCAGGAAGGCGAACAGCCAGCGGCTGGCGCGCGTGCCGCGATCCTGCCGCGCCAGGATCTGCCCCGTCGCCGGGTCCAGGTAGACCCAGGTGGCTTGCGGATCGTCGTAGACCAGCCGCCACGCCGGCAGCGGCTTTTCGACGTGCCCGAGCATCGCGTGTTCGTCGCGGGCGTAGTAATAAAAGTCGTAGCGGTCCAGCGTCTCGGCGCTGGCGAGCCGGGCGCCGGGCACCAGCCGCGCCGCGGCTTCGCGCAGCGCCGCCGGGTCGTAGGCATGGGGCCGCGCGTCGTGGGCCGACAGCACCCGGGGGGCGCCCGCGGCGGCGCGCGCCAGCACCACGTCCTGGCCGTCCGCGCGCGCCCAGCGCAGTTCGCGGGGTGCGCCGGGCAGGGCCGCGATCAGCTCCCCGGGCGCGGCCAGCGGCGCCTTGCCCGGCGCGCCGGCATAGGCCGCCTGGGCCAGCGGCGGCGCGCCGCTGCTGAACAGCTTCCACGGGTTCATCGACATCAGCCCGCTGAAGATCCAGGTGATGGTGATGGCGGCGAACAGCAGGCCGCTGAGATGATGCCAGCGCATCATGTTCTCGCGATAGGGCGAGCGGCTGCCGCTGGCGTAGGGACGCGAGAAGCGCCAGCGCAGGATCCCGATCACGGTGCCCGTCAGCGCCAGCACCACGCCGGCCACCGACAGCCACACCACGATGTCGTGCCACCAGCCATCCAGCGCATTGCCGCCGCGAAACGGATACAGCCAGTGGATCCAGGCGCCCGCGTAGTTCCAGCCGCGCTCCAGGCGCGTGGCGTCCAACACCACCATGCCCGTGGCGGACGAGATGTAGAGCCGCGTGCCCGCGGGGTCGTCCAGGTCCACGCGGTGCAGCGGCCGGTCGGGGCCGAGCGCGCGCGAATGGGTGAAGACGTCCTCGTCCACCTCGCCCTGATAGCGCGCGCCGTACTGTCCGCCGGACCAGGCTTGGGCGGTCGCCAGCGCGGTCGCGGCATCGGCGGCGGGCAGGAGGGCGCCGCTCGCGGCATCCACCACCCGGGGCGCCCGCCGCGCCTCGCCGGGCACCAGATAGACCGGCGCGCCGCCGCGGGCGGCGACCAGGCTCAGTCCGGCGGCGTCTTTCGCGCCCGCCGCGGCCAGCGCCTGCGCCGGCGTCACCGCGATGGCCGCCGGGTCCAGCGGCGGCAGGTGCGCCAGCCGTTCCTGGGGCGTGAGCTTGGGATAGCCCACGTACATCATCACCACGCCGGAGATGAACCACATGGCGAAGAACAGGCACAGCACGATGCCCGCCCAGCGGTGGATCAGGTACAGCCACCGCTTGGCGCGCGCCGCCAGCGGCGGTCCGGCGGGACGCCGGGACGAGGAAGCAAGGGTCGTGTTCATGGCGGTCTGTCCTGGCGAACCGATCAGAAGCGGGCCTGCAAGGTGAGCTCGACCGAGCGCGGGGCGCCCAGGTAATACATGGTCGGCGTGGCGTTCGCGGCGTAGACCTTGTCGGTCAGGTTGCGCACGCGCGCCGTCAGGCTGAGATTGCGGTTGATCCGATGTGACAGGGCCGCGTCGAACACGGTGTAGGACGGCGTCCAGACGGTGTTGGCGGCGTCCGCGTACATGCGGCCCACGTAGCGCGCCGCCATGCTGGCGGTCCAGTCGGGCAGGAACGCGTAGTCCAGCCACAGGTTGGCGAGCCGGCGCGGGGTGTTGGTGGGCACGTTACCGTTGCGCGAGACCGCCACGCCGCCCACCGATTGCGAGAAGTCGTCGTACTGAGGGTCGACGAAGGCGACGTTGCCCTGCAGGGAGAGCTGCGACGTCAGCTGCAGCCCGCCGGCCAGCTCGATGCCGCGCGCCGACTGCGCGCCCACGGGCACGCTGACGCCGGGATTGTCCGGGTCCGAGGTGGCCATGTTCTTGCGCTTGATCTCGTAGACCGCCACCGTGGCCGAGCCGCGGCCATCCCAGAAATTGAACTTGCCGCCCACCTCGGCCTGCCTGCCGGTGGTGAGCTTGTCGTTGTTCAGAACGTCGGCGAAGGAGGCGGTGGCCAGGATGCCCGAGGGAGGATCCGCCGCGGTGGCGTATTGGGCGTACAGCGAGGCCTCGGGGCTCAGTTCCCAGTTCACGCCCAGCCGCCCGGTCAACGGCGAGTAGCTGCGTTGCGCGCTGGCGGGCGAGGCCGCGGTGACGGCGCGGCGGTTGGTCAGGTCCAGGTCGATGAAATCCTTGCGCAGCGCCGACACGATGGCCACGCCGGGCAGGATGGTGCTGCGGTTTTCCATCGTCAGCGCCAGCGTGCGGATGCGGTTGTCGCGGTCGGCGACGTGGCCGCGCTTCATGCCGGGGATATCGTAGAAGTCGCCGGGCGAGAAGTCGTAGGGGTCCACCGCGTCCACCTGGGCGGGCAGGCTGGTGGGATAGCGCGTGATCTTGTTCTGGCTGATGTCGACGCCGAAGGACCAGTCGCTGGGCAGGCCGGCCAGGGTGGACCGGTAGAGGCCTTCCACCCGATTGCCGATCAGGCTTTGCTCATGGCGCTGCAGCAGGGCGCCGGAACGCAGCACCAGGCTGTTGCCGGCGTTCAGGCGGTAGCTTTCGAGGTTGCGGTAGTCGCGTTCGGCGCGGTAGTAGTACAGCGTGTTCTTGAACGTCAGCTGGGGGCCGGCGCGCCATTCCGTCAGGGAACGGGCCCACAGCACGGACTGCTCGTACAGGCCGTCGTTGACGTTGTAGTTCTTGAACCGGGTGCCGTCCAGGATGCGGCCCGTGCCTTGCACGACGCCGTTGGCGTCCGTTTTCAACGGCGTGCCCCAGTAGGGGCGGTCCACCTGTTCGCGCTGGTATTCGAAGGCGAAAGTCTGGGTCACGTCGGCGCCCAGGTCGGACAGCAGCGAGGCGGCGATCTGGCTGGCGCGGGAATGGTTGCCGTCGACCCAGCCGTGGCTGGATCCGGTGTTGGCGTCCAGGCGCAGATAGTGGCCGCGGCCGCCCGGCTCGCCCGCCAGTTGCTGGTTCAGGCCCACCGACAGCTGGCGGCTGTCGAACGAGCCCAGCCGCAGCTGGCCGTCGTAGAAGGTGTCGCGCTCGGGCAGCTTGGTGACGTAGTTGATGGCGCCGCCGACCGCGCCCGCGCCGAACAGGAAGGTGGAGGGTCCGCCTATCGCTTCGACCCGGTCGTAGATCCAGCTGTCCACCGGCCGCGCGGCGATGGAGTCGTATTGCACGGAAATGCCGTTGAAGAGCTGCGACACCTGGCCGCCGGAGAAGCCGCGGTAGCTGACCGCGCCGGCGTTGCCCGGCGGCGAGGCATTGTCCACGCCCGGAATGCCGCGGGCGATCTCCTGCGTGTTGAGCGAGCCGCGCGCCTCGATCTGTTCGCGCGAGATCACGGTGACGCTGGCGGGCGTTTCGCGCAGGGTCAGGCCCAGGCGGCTGCCGGTGCTGTCGCGCGTGTCCAGGTTGATGGGGCCGTTGGGGGCGGGGTCTTCGTGGGCGGCGCCGTGCACGGTGGTGGGCGCCAGGGTCTGCACGGCGGGGGCCAGGGGCTGCGCCTGGGCGGCGCCGGTGGCGAGCGCGGCCAGCAGCAGGGGATAGGGGGTGGTTTTTTTCATGTCTGGAACCGGTGGTCCGGCCCGGACGCCCGGCTCCCCTCCCGAGGGCGGGCGGGGGCGATGGGCCATCCGGACCTGAATGACGGCACGCCGGCGGCCGCGCACGGGGGCGCGGACGCAAGCTGCGGCGGAAAGGCGGACGGACGCGCAGAGGCGCCGGATCAGGCCGCGGGCGGCGCGCGCGGCTGGGCCGCGCTCCAGGCATGAAGGGGATGAGCCGCCAGGAAGAACAGCGGCGGATACGTGATGGCGCGCCCGACGGGGGAGGGCACGACGGGAATGGACGCGGGCAGGATGCCCACGTCGGCGTTGGGGTTGCGGCAGAGCGGGCAGTGGTGGCTGTCGCCGTGATCGTCCGCCTGGGCGCCCTCATTGCCGCTGCCCGGCACCTCCAGGGTCAGGGAGGCCTGCCCCGCGCCTTCGCTGGTGCAGAAGTCCACGCTGATGCGGTGGGCATTGTGGCCGGCCGGAGCCAGGCTCAGCGCATGGGCCAGCGAGGGCGCCAACGACGCCCACAGGATCGCGACGAGCGCGATCCACAGGGCGGGGCGGGTCAGGAAGGCAGCGGAGCACATGGCGCCCGATTATATCGGAGCAGATCCCCCGTCCGTCTATACCGACAGGTGGCGGCGCACGTCCTCCCCGTCGATGTCGGCGCGGCCGCCGCGGGCCACCACCTCGCCCCGCGACAGCACCACGAACTGGTCCGCCAGTTCCCGGGCGAAATCGAAATACTGTTCGCAGAGCAGGATGGCGATGTCGCCGCGCTGCCGCAGCATGTGGATGACGCGGGCGATCTCCTTGATGATGGACGGCTGGATGCCCTCGGTGGGCTCGTCCAGGATGATGAGCCGGGGCTCGGCCACCAGCGCCCGCGCGATCGCCAACTGCTGCTGCTGGCCCCCGGACAGGTCGCCGCCGCGGCGCGACAGCATGTCCGCGAGCACGGGGAACAGTTCGAACACGTCTTCCTTGATGCGTCGCGCCCGGGCCGCGGGCTTGGACGCCATGCCCATCAGGATGTTCTCCTGCACGGTCAGGCGGGCGAAGATGTCGCGGCCCTGCGGCACGTAGGCCATGCCGCGGGCGGCCCGCTGATGGGGGGCCAGCCGCGTGATGTCTTCGCCGCCCAGGGCGATCCGGCCGCGGGCAACGGGCAGCACGCCCATCAGACACTTGAGCAGCGTGGTCTTGCCCACGCCGTTGCGGCCCAGCAGCGCGAGGCATTCGCCCTGGCGCAGCGACAGCGATACGCCGCGCAGGGTATGGCTGCCGCCGTAGTATTGGTCGATCGCGTGCACGTCCAGCATCTCAGCGCCCCAGATAGACTTCGATGACGCGCGGATCGGCCTGGACCTTGCTCATGGGCCCCTCGGCCAGCACCGAGCCCTCGTGCAGCACCGTGACCTTGCCGTCTCCGGCGATCTGGTTGACGAAGTCCATGTCGTGCTCCACCACCATCAGCGAATGGCGGCCGCGCAGTTCGTTCAGCAGTTCGCCGGTGCGCTCGGTCTCTGCGTCGGTCATGCCGGCCACCGGCTCGTCCAGCAGCAGCAGCCGCGGTTCCTGCATCAGCAGCATGCCGATCTCCAGCCATTGCTTCTGGCCGTGCGACAGCAGCCCCGCGGGCAGCGCCGCCTCCGGCCGCAGCCGGATCAGGTCCAGCGTTTCGCCGATCCGGTCGGCCTGCTCGCCGCTCAGGCGCGAGAACAGCGTGGGCCGCACGCGCTTGTCGGTCTTCATCGCCAGCTCCAGGTTCTCGAACACGGTGTGCTGCTCGAACACGGTGGGGCGCTGGAACTTCCTGCCGATGCCGGCATGCGCGATCTGCGCTTCATTCAGCGTGGCGAGGTCTATGCTTTGCCCGAAGTAGGCGGTGCCGGCGCTCGGCCGCGTCTTGCCCGTGATCACGTCCATCATGGTGGTCTTGCCCGCGCCGTTGGGGCCGATGATGCAGCGCAGCTCGCCCACGCCGATGTCCAGCGTCAGGTCGTTCAGGGCCTTGAAGCCGTCGAAGCTGACCGTGATGCCTTCGAGATAGAGGATCGCGCCATGGCTGGTGTCCAGCCCGCCGGGGCTGACCCGGCCATAGGCGGCGTCGCCGCTGGGGCCGCCGTCCAGCATGGCGGATTCGGTGTGCGTGCTGGTCATGCCTTGCCCTCCTGGAATCGCGCGGCGAGGCGGCGGGCCAGGCCGACGATGCCGGTGGGCAGGAACAGCGTCACCAGCACGAAGATGAGGCCCAGCGCGTACAGCCAGAATTCGGGCAGCACGCTGGTGAACCAGGTCTTGAGCCCGTTGACGGTGCCCGCGCCGATGATGGGGCCGATCAAGGTGCCGCGCCCGCCCGTGGCGACCCAGATCACCATTTCGATCGACGTCTCCGTGGACATCTCGCTGGGGTTGATGATGCCCACCTGCGGCACGTAGAGCGCGCCGGCGATGCCGCACAGCACGGCCGACAGCGTCCAGACGAAGAGCTTGAAGCCCAGCGGGTCGTAGCCGATGAAGCGCAACCGGCTCTCGGCGTCGCGCACGGCGGTCAGGACCCGGCCCAGCTTGCTCTGCGTGACCGCGCGGGCCAGCACCAGCGCGCCCGCCAGCGCGGCCAGCGTGATCCAGTACAGCGCCGCGCGCGTGCCGGGCGCGGTGATGTCGAAACCCAGGATGCGCTTGAAATCGGTGAAGCCGTTGTTGCCGCCGAAGCCGGTGTCGTTGCGGAAGAACAGCAGCATCGCGGCGAAGGTCAGGGCCTGCGTGATGATCGAGAAATAGACGCCCTTGATGCGCGAACGGAAGGCGAAGTAGCCGAACACGAAGGCCAGCGCGCCCGGCACCAGCACGACCAGCAGCATGGCGTACCAGAAGTGTTCCGTGAAGGACCAGTACCAGGGGTAGGACTTCCAGTCCAGGAACACCATGAAGTCGGGCAGGTCGCTCTGGTAGACGCCGTCGCGGCCGATGGCGCGCATCAGGTACATGCCATGGGCATAGCCGCCCAGCGCGAAGAACAGGCCGTGGCCCAGCGAAAGAATGCCGGCATAGCCCCAGACGAGATCCAGCGCCAGCGCGGCCATCGCGTAGCACATGAATTTCCCCAGCAGGGCCACCGCATAGGCGGAGACGTGCAACGCGTGGCCCGGCGGGAACGCCAGGTTGAGCAGCGGCAGCAGGGCCAGCACCGCCACCGCGGCGCCCAGCGCCGCCCATACGCGGCCCCGGAACAGCGGGCGGCGGGCCAGCAGGGTCAGATCGATCGGCGCGGTCTGTCTCATTCGGCGCTCCGGCCCCGCGGGGCGAACAGGCCCTGCGGCCGCTTTTGGACGAACAGCACGATGAGCGCCAGGATGGTGATCTTGGCCATGACGGCTCCGGCGTAGGGTTCCAGGAATTTGTTGACGCCGCCCAGGCCCAGCGCGGCGATGACGGTGCCGGCCAGCTGGCCCACGCCGCCCAGCACGACCACCATGAACGAATCGACGATGTAGGCGCGCCCGAGATCGGGCCCCACGTTGCCCAGCTGGGACAGCGCCACGCCCGCCAGCCCCGCGATGCCGGAGCCCAGCCCGAAGGCCAGCATGTCCACGCGGCCGGTGGGCACGCCCACGCAGTCGGCCATGCGGCGGTTCTGCGTGATGGCGCGCACGAACAGGCCCAGGCGCGTGTGGTTCAGCAGCACCCACACGAGGAACACGACGAAGAGCGCGAAGCCGATGATCACGAGGCGGTTGTAGGTCAGCACCAGGCCGTCGAGCACGGCGATGCCGCCCGACATCCAGCTGGGATTGCCTACCTCCACGTTCTGCGCGCCGAACAGCGTGCGCACGCCCTGCATCAGCATCAGGCTGATGCCCCAGGTGGCCAGCAGCGTTTCCAGCGGCCGGCCGTAGAGCCAGCGGATGACGGTGCGCTCCAGCGCCATGCCCACCAGCGCCGTCACCACGAAGGCCAGCGGCAGTGCCGCCAGCACGTACCAGTCCGTCCAGCCCGGCAGCCAGGCGCGGAACAGCGACTGCGTCACGTAGGTCACGTAGGCGCCGATCATCAGCAGTTCGCCGTGCGCCATGTTGATGACGCCCATCAAGCCGAAGGTGATGGCCAGGCCCAGGGCCGCGAGCAGCAGGACGCTGCCCAGGCTGATGCCGTAGAACAGATTGCCGGCCCATTCGATCGTCGCCAGGTGGCGGTCGATCTGCGTGAGCGCGTGCGCCGCCGCCTCGCGCACGGCGGCGTCCGGTTCGGCATGGACGCCATCGCGCTCCTGCGTCAGCGCGGCCAGGGTGGGGCGGAAGGCGGCGTTGCGGGTGCCGCCCAGCAGTTCGACCGCGTGGCGCCGCTTGGCGGGGTCGGCGCTTTTCAATTCCAGGTTGGCCTGCGCGATGAGCAACGCGTCGCGCACGGCCTCGTTCTTTTCGGCCGCCAGCGCTTTTTCCAGCATCGGCAGGCGGGCGGGGTCGCCCGTCTGCTGCAGCCGCCGGGCCGCGTCCAGGCGTTCGTTGGGGCGCTCGGAGAACAGGCGCGAACCGGCCAGCGCGGCCTCGATGGCGCGGCGCAGGCGGTTGTTGATGCCGATGGTGCCCGCGCCCGCGGGCAGCTCGGCGGCGGCGCCGGTCGCGGGATCGGTGGCGCGCGCGCCGCCTTCGCCGATCAGCACGCGGCCGTCGGCCGCCGCGTAGAGCCGGTCGTCGCCCAGCGCCTGCAGCACCGCCGCCGCGCCGGGATCGGGCAGTTGGCCCAGCGCGGCAATCGCCCGCAGCTTGGCGTCCGTATCGTCGCCGGCCAGCGGCGCAAGCAGCGCCGGATCCACGCCGGCCGCCGGCGCCTGGGCGGCCAGCAGCGGCATGGACAGCAGCCACGCGAGAAGGATACGACGCAGGGAGTGTGCGATTGCCGCGATGCGCATGGCTGCTCCCGCCTACAGGCCTTGCTTGCTTTCGTTGCCCGGGATGTACGGACTCCAGGGCTGGGCGCGGATCGGCCCCTTGCTCTTCCACACCACGTTGAACTGGCCGTCCGCCCGGATCTCGCCGATGTAGACCGGCTTGTGCAGGTGGTGGTTGGTCTTGTCCATTTCGATGGTGTAGCCGTCGGGCGCGTTGAACTTCTGCCCGCCCATGCTGGCGATCACCTTGTCCACGTCGGTGCTCTTGGCCTGTTCCACCGCCTGCTTCCACATGTGGATGCCGATGTAGGTGGCCTCCATCGGATCGTTCGTCACGACCGTGCCCGCGTTGGGCAGGTTCTTGGCGCGGGCGTAGGCCTTCCACTTCTTGATGAAGTCCTCGTTCACCGGGTTCTTGATCGATTCGAAGTAGTTCCACGCGGCCAGGTGGCCCACCAGCGGTTTGGTGTCCACGCCGCGCAGCTCCTCTTCGCCCACCGAAAAGGCCACCACGGGCACGTCGGTCGCCTTCAGGCCGGCATTGCCCAGCTCCTTGTAGAAGGGCACGTTGGAGTCGCCGTTGATGGTGGAGATGACGGCGGTCTTGCCGCCCGTGGCGAACTTCTTGATGTTGGCCACGATGGTTTGGTAGTCGGCGTGGCCGAACGGCGTGTAGACCTCGTCGATGTCGCTGTCCTTCACGCCCTTGGAATGCAGGAAGGCGCGCAGGATCTTGTTGGTGGTGCGCGGATAGACGTAATCGGTGCCCAGCAGCACGAAGCGCTTCGCGCCGCCGCCGTCTTCGCTCATCAGGTATTCCACGGCGGGAATGGCCTGCTGGTTGGGCGCCGCGCCCGTGTAGAACACGTTCTTCTCCAGCTCTTCGCCTTCGTACTGCACGGGGTAGAAGAGCAGGCCGTTCAACTCCTTGAACACGGGCAGGACGGACTTGCGCGATACCGAGGTCCAGCAGCCGAAGACCACGGCCACCTTGTCCTGGGCCAGCAACTGGCGCGATTTCTCGGCGAACAGCGGCCAGTTGGAGGCGGGGTCCACCACCACGGGTTCGAGCTTCCTGCCCAGCACGCCGCCGTTGGCGTTGATCTCGTCGATGGCCATCAGCGCGACGTCCTTGAGCGAGGTCTCCGAGATGGCCATGGTGCCCGACAGCGAATGCAGGATGCCGACCTTGATGGTGTCGCCGGCGGCGTGCACCTGGGGCATCCACCCCGTCATGGCCAACAGGCTCACGGCGGTCAATTGCTTGAGGGCTAGTCTGCGTTTCATGATGACTCCTGGATGGGAATGCGCCGGACGCGCCGGCAGGAACGATCTGAACAACACCCGACAACGCAGAATTCCAAAGCAAAACCCGTGCCAACCGCCATCGGCATCGCGACCTTCCAGTAAGGGGGAGGAAATCGCGCGCCGGCAACGCGGCGGCGCGCGCGCGGCGAGCGGGTTCAAGCTGGTGCCGCGCGCACAAGATGGGTGCAAGGGCTGCCCGCTAGCGGTGCGGGCAGGCTGCCGGCGCGCGACAGGCGCGCGGCGCGAAGCGAGGGCTTGAGAGGGAGAGGCGGGCGCGGGGCCGACATGGCACGCCGATTGCTTGGGAATCCGTACTTGTATACAAGAAAGGATTCCCGCATGAATGCCTTAGCAACGCAGAAGGGCCCCGAGGGGTGGACGATCGCGCAATGGCAAGCTGCCTACCGCGACGAGGGGGCCAGGCCCGAAGCGCTGTTGGCCGCGTGGGCCGCGCCGGGCGGCGCGGCCGACAACGCCTGGATCAGCCGCGTGGACGAGGCGATGCTCGCGCGCCAGCTCGACGATCTGCAAGGGCTGCGGGACGCGGCGCGGGGCGACCTAGCGCGCCTGCCGCTGTATGGCGTGCCCTTCGCGGTCAAGGACAACATCGACGCAGCCGGCTGGCCCACCACGGCCGCCTGCCCCGAATTCGCCTACCTGCCCGGCGAAGACGCCACCGTCGTGCGCCGCCTGCGCGCGGCGGGCGCCATCCTGGTGGGCAAGACCAACCTGGATCAGTTCGCGACCGGCCTGGTCGGCACGCGTTCTCCGCATGGCGCCGTGCCCAACGCGTTCCGGCCTGAGTACGTCAGCGGCGGCTCCAGCTCCGGCTCGGCCTCGGTGGTGGCGCGCGGCCTGGCGGCGTTCTCGCTGGGCACGGACACCGCGGGCTCGGGCCGCGTGCCGGCGGGCTTCAACAATATCGTGGGCCTGAAGCCCACCCGCGGCTGGCTCAGCACCGCCGGCGTGGTGCCGGCGTGCCGCACGCTGGATTGCGTGTCGGTATTCGCGCTGACGGTGGACGACGCGGCGCTGGTGGCGCGGATCGCCGGCGGCTATGATGACGCCGATCCCTATTCGCGCGAGCAGCCGGCCGACGTCGCGCGGCCGTGGCCCGCGGCTCCCAGGCTGGCCATCCCGGCGCAACTGGAATTCTTCGGCGACGCGCAGGCGGCGGCCGCCTTCGACGACGCGGTGCGCGCCTTGCGGGAAGACGGCGCCAGCGTGGAATCGCTGGACTTCGCGCCTTTCGCCGAACTGGCCGCCTTGCTCTATCAGGGGCCGTGGGTGGCCGAGCGCTACGCCGCGGTGGAAGGCTTGCTGCGCGAGATGCCCGACGCGATCCATCCGGTGGTGCGCGGCATCGTCGAGCAGGCCGGCCGCTACAGCGCGCTCGACGCATTCAAGGCGGAGTACCGGCGCGCCGAGCTGTCGCGGCGCATCCATCGGGCGCTGGAGGGCTACGACGCGCTGGTCGTGCCGACCTCGCCGTCGATCTACACCATCGCCGAACTCCAGGCGGATCCGGTTGCCTTGAATTCGCGGCTGGGCGTCTATACCAACTTCGCCAACCTTGCCGACCTGTCGGCGCTGGCCGTGCCGGCAGGCATGCGCGCCGACGGCCTGCCCGCCGGCATCACCCTGATCGGCCCGGCCTGGCAGGATGCCGCGCTGGCGCGCTTCGGCCGCCAGTGGCAGGCGAGCCGAGGCCTGCCGCTGGGCGCGACGGGCGCGCCCCTGCCCGCGTCCGCCGCCGCGCCGCAACCCGCCGCGCACACCGTGCGCGTGGCCGTCGTGGGCGCGCACCTTACCGGCATGCCGCTGAACCACCAATTGACCTCGCGCCGCGCCGCGTTCGTGGAGCGGACCCGCACGGCAGGCGACTACCGGCTGTATGCGCTGGCCGGCACCACGCCGCCCAAGCCCGGCCTGGTGAAGTCCGGCGCCGGCGAGCCCATCGAGGTCGAGCTTTGGGACGTGCCCCTGCCGGCCTTCGGCGCCTTCGTGGCGGAAATCCCCGCGCCGCTGGGCATCGGCACGCTGGAGCTGGAGGACGGCCGCCAGGTCAAGGGCTTCATCTGCGAACCGCGCGGCCTGGAAGGCGCGCTCGACATCACCGCGTTCGGCGGCTGGCGGGCCTATCTGGCCAGCCTTGGCGCCGCGCCCCGCTAACCCCCGCCAGACCTCTGGGAGCCGAATCGTGTTCGATACCGTTCTGATCGCCAACCGCGGCGAAATCGCCGTCCGCGCCATCCGCAGCCTCAAGCGGCTGGGCATCCGCAGCGTGGCCGTCTACTCCGATCCCGACCGCAATGCCGCGCACGTCCGGGAGGCCGACGTGACCGTGGCCCTGGGCGGCGAAAAGGCGGCCGACAGCTATCTGCGCATGGACTTGCTGCTGGCCGCCGCGCGCGAGCAGGGCGCGCAGGCCATTTATCCCGGCTACGGCTTCCTGTCCGAGAGCGCCGAGTTCGCGCAGGCCTGCGAAGCGGCGGGCATCGCCTTCGTGGGGCCCACGCCGGCGCAGATCCGCGAGTTCGGCCTGAAGCACCGCTCGCGCGAACTGGCGGCCGAAGCCGGCGTGCCGATGACGCCCGGCACGGGCCTGCTGGGCAGCCTGGGCGAGGCGCTGTCGCAGGCCGAGCGCATCGGCTATCCGGTGATGCTCAAGAGCACCGCGGGCGGAGGCGGCATCGGCCTGTCGCGCTGCGAGAACGAGGCCGAGCTGACCGTGGCGTTCGACAGCGTGCAGCGCATGGGCGAGCATTTCTTCCGCGACGGCGGCGCGTTCCTGGAACGCTACGTGGACAACGCCCGCCACGTCGAGGTGCAGATCTTCGGCGACGGCGCGGGCCGCGTGGTGGCGCTGGGCGAGCGCGACTGCTCGGTGCAGCGCCGCAACCAGAAGGTCATCGAGGAAACGCCGGCGCCCTTGCTGCCCGCTGCCACGCGCGCGGCGCTGCACGCGGCCGCCGTGCAGCTGGGCGCTTCGGTGAACTACCGTTCGGCCGGCACGGTGGAGTTCATTTACGATCCGGCGCGCGACAGCTTCTACTTCCTGGAAGTGAATACGCGGCTGCAGGTCGAGCATCCGGTGACGGAGGAGGTCACCGGCCTGGACCTGGTGGAGTGCATGCTGCGCGTGGCGGCAGGAGAGCCGCTGGACTTCGAGGCCCTGTCGCGCCCGCCGCAAGGCGCTTCCATCGAAGTGCGGCTGTACGCCGAAGACCCGCTGCGCCAGTTCCAGCCTTCGCCTGGCGTGTTGACCGAGGTTGCGTTTCCGCGGGGCGTGCGGGTGGACGGCTGGGTGGAGACGGGCACCGAGGTGCCGGCCTTCTACGACCCGCTGCTGGCCAAGCTGATCGTGCGAGCGGAAACGCGCGAGGCCGCGCTGGACAAACTGTCCGAGGCGCTGGCCGCGACGCGCCTGCACGGCATCGCCACCAACCTGGATTATCTGCGGCAGATCGTGGCCGACGCGCGCTTTCGCGCCGGCGAGATCTCCACGCGCTTCCTGGAAAGCTTCGACTACCGGCCCGCGGCGATCGAGGTGCTGGAAGCGGGCACCTACACCAGCGTGCAGGATTACCCGGGCCGCGTGGGCTACTGGGACATCGGTGTGCCGCCCTCGGGGCCGATGGACGATTACGCCTTCCGCATGGCCAACCGCATCGTCGGCAATGCGGCCGACGCGGCGGGAATCGAGGCTACGCTGGCCGGGCCCGCCCTGCGCTTTCACGGCGACGCCATCGTGGCGCTGACGGGCGCGGTTTGCGCCGCCACCCTGGACGGCGAACCGGTGCCGATGTGGCAGCCGGTGGCGGTGCGCTCCGGCCAGGTGCTGGTTACCGGCCGGGCGCTGTCGGGCTGCCGCAGCTACCTCGCGGTGCGCAACGGCCTGGACGTGCCCGTCTACCTGGGAAGCCGCTCGACCTTCGCGCTGGGCCAGTTCGGCGGCCATGCCGGCCGCACCCTGCGCGTGGGAGATATGCTGCCCCTGCTGCGGCCGGAACTGGCGGGCGCCGGCGCGGCCGCGCCCATCGCGGCGCCGCGGGCCGCGCCGCCCGAACTCATCCCCGCCTACGGCAACGCCTGGGAGATCGGCGTGCTCTACGGTCCGCACGGCGCGCCGGATTTTTTCCGGCCCGAATCGATGGAGGCGTTTTTCGCCGCCGACTGGGAAGTGCACTACAACTCCAACCGGCTGGGGGTGCGCCTGGTCGGACCCAAGCCCGCCTGGGCCCGCGAAAGCGGCGGCGAGGCCGGGCTGCACCCCTCCAACATCCACGACTGCGAATACGCCATCGGCAGCATCAACTTCACGGGCGACAGCCCGGTCATCCTGACGCGCGACGGCCCCAGCCTGGGCGGCTTCGTCTGCCCCGTCACCATCGCGCGGGCGGAGCTGTGGAAGGTCGGCCAGGTCAAGCCCGGCGACCGCATCCGCTTCGTGCGCATCGACTACGCGCAGGCCAGGGCGCTGGAACAGGCGCAGGACCGCCGCGTGGAAGAACTGGCGGCGCCGGCAACGCCGGCCGTGGCTCCGGCCCCGGCCACCGCGTCCGAGGCCATCGTGGCGGCCCTGCCGGCCGAGGGCACGCGCCCGTCCGTGTGCTACCGGCAGGCGGGCGACGGCTACCTGCTGCTGGAGTATGGCGACAATGTGCTGGACCTGGCGCTGCGCATGCGCGTGCACTTGCTGATGGAAGCGCTCAAGGCCGAGCCGGTCGCGGGCGTGCTGGAACTGTCGCCCGGCGTGCGATCGCTGCAGATCCGCTATGACGGCGGGGTAATCCCCCAGGGCCGCCTCGTCGCGCGGCTGCTGGAGATCGAGGCCGGCCTGCCCGACGTGGCCGACCTGAAAGTGCCGACGCGAGTGCTGCGCCTGCCCATGGCATTCGAGGATTCCGCCACCCTGGGCGCGGTGCGGCGCTACCAGGAGACCGTGCGCGCGAATGCGCCCTGGCTCCCTAACAATGTGGATTTCATCCGGCGCATCAACGGCCTGGCGGGGCGCGACGACGTCCGCCGCATTGTGTTCGACGCCAGCTACCTCATCATGGGCCTGGGCGACGTCTACCTAGGCGCGCCTTGCGCGGTGCCGATAGATCCGCGCCACCGCCTGCTGACCTCGAAGTACAACCCGGCGCGCACCCATACGGCGGAAGGCACGGTCGGCATCGGCGGCGTCTACATGTGCATCTACGGCATGGATTCGCCCGGCGGGTATCAGCTCGTGGGCCGCACGCTGCCGATCTGGAACAAGTTCCTCAGGAATCCGGTGTTCCAGGAGGGCAAGCCGTGGCTGCTGCGCTTCTTCGACCAGGTGCGCTTCTATCCGGTGACCGAGGCCGAGCTGGACCGGCTGCGCGAGGACTTCCGAGAAGGGCGGGCAGCCGTGAGCATCGAGGAAGAAGTCTTCGATTTCGCGGCGCACCGGCGCTTTCTGGCGGAAGAGGCGGACAGCATCGCGGCGTTCCAGACCCGCCAGAGGGCCGCGTTCGATGCCGAGGTGGCGCTGTGGAAAACCGAGGAGGCTCCGGCCGAGCCGGCCGCGCCGCCGCCTGAGCCCGAGGCCGTCGCGGCGCTGCGCGAGGGGGAACGCCTGGTCAGCGCCGACATGTGCGGCAACGTCTGGAAGATTCCGGTGCAGGTGGGGCAGAGCGTGTCGGCCGGCGACACGCTGGTCGTGGTCGAGGCGATGAAGATGGAGCTGTCCGTCATCGCGCCGGCATCCGGCATCGTGACGGCGATCCGCTGCGCGCCGGGCAAGCCGGTGAACGCGGGCGATCCGCTGATCGTGCTGGCCGAGGACGCGGCCTGCGCCGTGGCCGGATGAGGCGCCTGGCATCCGTGCAGGCCGGCCTGGGCATCCGGCCGGCGCCGGCCCTGGCCGGCTCGCTGGCCGACCAGGTCTACCAGCGCATCAAGGACGATCTGTTCGACTTCCGCATGTTGCCCGGCGAGCGCTTCACCGAGGCCGAGCTGGCGGCGCGGCTCGGCGTGAGCCGCACGCCGGTGCGGCTGGGCCTGGCGCGGCTGGCGCGCGAAGGCTTCGTGCTGGCGCAGCCGCGCAGCGGCTGGCAGGCGCGGCCGTTCGACTTCGAGCGCTTCGAGGCCCTGTACGACGTGCGCGTGGTGCTGGAGCAGGCGGCCGTGGAAAGGCTGTGCGCGCGCGAGCCGATGGACGGCGCGGGCATCCTGGGCGCGCTCGCCGACGTGTGGCTGGCGCCGCCGCCCCAGCGCATCCTGGACGGCCGCCTGGTGGCGCAGCTGGACGAGGCCTTTCACTGCTCGCTGGTGTCGGCGGCCGGCAACGCCGAAATGGCGCAGATCCACCGCGACGTGACCGAGAAAATCCGCATCGTGCGGCGGCTGGACTTCACCAAGGATTTTCGAGTGGACGCCACTTACGACGAGCATGCGGCCATTCTGCGCGCGGTGCTGGCGCGGCGGGCCGACGAGGCCGGCCGGCTGCTGTGCTCGCACATCGGAATGAGCAAGGCCGAGGTCCGCAAGATCACGCTGCACATGCTGCACGAGGCCCGCCAGGCCGGCGCGGGCGCGCCCTAGGGGGCCGCGCCTGGCCGGCCGCGCCTAGCCCTGCAATTGCCGGTAGACCTCTTGCGACACGCGTTGCAGTTCCTCGCGGCTGACGGCGCCGGAGAGCGCATAGCCGAACTGCCCCTCGACCCAATAGAACACGCGCACGGACCCTTCCTGCGTGAACTGGAACGCGGTCTGGTCGCCCGCCGCCTCGCGGGTGACGTACAGCGTCAGCCGCTGGCCGTCGGGCGCGCCGTACATGAAGAGCGCGACCGGCCCCGCGCCGCCGGGCAGCAGGCGTCCGCCCATCAGCTCGTAGCCGGCCTGCGACAGCGAGGGCGCGCGCACCGGCGCGCCCATGCGCTTGGTGAGCCAGGTGACCAGGCCTTTTTCGTTGTCGACGCCCACTTCCACGGGGCGGCCCATGTCGGGCGCGTAGACGGCGTGCGCGATGGCGGCGCGCTGCGCATAGCCGCCGGCAGCGCGTTCCGGCGAAGCGGTGGCCAGCACCGCCTGCCAGTGGCGGGCATCCATCGCGCCGCGGGTGATCCAGGCCGCGCTGGCGCTGACCGCGGCAACCGCGACGCTGGCGGCCAAGGCCCGCCAGGGCCAGCGGCGCGCCGGCGGCGCCAGGGGCAGCCGCAGCGGCAGCGGCTCGTCCAGCACGGGGTCCAGGAAGGCGTGCAGCGCGCGGCGCTGCGCCCGCCAGTCGTCCACCCGCGTCTGGTCGTGCGGATGGGTGGCGAGAAAGGACTCGACTTCGGCGTGCCGCGCGGGCGGCAGCTGGCCGTCCGCATAGGCATGCAGATCGGCTTCGGTGATGGGGGTGCCCTGGGCGGGCACCGGGTGGAGGCGTTTGTCGTTCATGTCATTTCACGCGGTGGAGCCGGTTGACGGCGTCGCGTCCCTGCATCAGCAGGCCCAGCTTTTCCCGGGCGCGCGACAGGCGCGACATGACCGTGCCCATGGGCACGTCCAGGATCTGGGCGGTTTCCTGATAGGACAGGTCCTCCACGCATACCAGCAGCAGCACTTCCCGCTGCTCGGCGGGCAGGGCTTGCAGGCAGCGGTCCAGGTCGCGCACCTCCAGGTGGTCGGTCTGGGTGGCGCGCACCGGCGCATCGGGCAGTTCGCCCGGGGCGGTCTGGTCCGCCCGCCGGCTGGTGGCGCGCACGCCGTCGATGAAATGGTTGTGCATGATGCCGAACATCCAGGCGCGCAGCTCGCCCCGCCGCTGCCAGCGCGAATAGCGGCTCCATGCGCGCTCAAGCGTGTCCTGCACCAGATCGTCGGCCCGATGGGGATCGCCCGTCAGCCCGCGGGCATAGCGCCGCAGGCTGGGGATGCAGGCCAGTATCAGGGCTTCGTCGTCGGCGCGCATGGTCGGCAGCGGCAGGAGGCGCGGCGCGGGGTCAGGGCTTGGCCGCGTGCCAGACTTCCTTGAAGTTGTCGCCGGTCTTGTCGCCGGCCTTGGCGTCCTTGGCGTAGGTGTACAGCGGCTTGCCCTTGCTGGCCCATTGCTTGGTGCCGTCGTCGCGGGTGATGACGGTCAGGTTGCCCATGGGCTTGGCGTCGGCGCTGGCCATGAGGGGAGGCCAGATCTTGGCGCACTGGTCGTTGCAGGCGCTCTTGCCGCCCGAGTCCTTGTCGAAGGTGTAGAGCGTCATGCCGGCGCTGTTGACCAGGACGCCGTCCTGGGTCTTGACGGCCTGGGCCAGGGCGCCGGCCGAAAACAGGGCGGCGGAAGTAAGGGCCAGGGCTGCGGCGATGTGTTTGCGCATGGTGTGCCTCGCGGATAGGGAAAGTTTGGGGGACTGCCTTCCACAGACGCTGCCGGCCCCGGCCTTATTCCACCCGGGGGAGAAAAATTTTCAACCGGCGCGCCGGGAGGGATAACGCATTTCGATTTCCAGCCGGTTCTCCTCGATGGGGGTGAAGCCCAGCGACTCGTAGAGGCGCCGGGCGGGGTTGCCATGCAGCACGCTCAGGGTGACCGCCACGCCTTGCGCGTCGGCCTGGGCCAGCAGCTCGGCCAGCAGGCGCCGGCCCAGGCCCTGGCCTTGGAACGCGGGGTCGATCTGGATCTGGACCACGCGCCAGGCGGCGGCGTCCCGGGATGCCTTGAACAGCCCCGCGGGGCGGTCGTCCGCCCAGACGATGTGCGCGTCCTCGAAGCGGTGGCGGATGCGCTCCAGGTGATGGCCGTCGTCGTCCGGCGCGCCGGCGCGGCGCAGGTGCTCCGTCATGGTGGCCTTGCGCAGGGCGAGCAGGAAGGGCAGGTCGGCTTCGGTGGCGGGCCGCAGCGTCAGGGCAGGGGAGGTCATGGAGCGTTGCCGTGGGAGGGGCGGGCGCGGATGCGCCCGGTGATTCAGTTTATAGAACCGCCCGGCCGCTCTTGCCAAGAGGTCCTTCATCGCCGTTGGCGTTCTCTCCACGCGAGATACGTGGAATGCGGCCATTCCTCCGGCCGCTCCACGTAGCCATGCTTGATCGGGTTGGCGTGGACGTAGCCGATGCACGCGGCCAATTCCGCTTCATCGCGGACGGCATGTTCCCAGTACCGTCTTTGCCAGATCTCGCGCTCGCCGCGGCCCCGCCGCGCCACGATGGGTGGAGGCATCGGGAGCGCGCGTGAGAACCGGGCCTTGATTCGCCGCCAGCGGTTTGGATAGTCGCTGTCGCCCTCGGGTAGCCGCCAGACCATGTGCAGGTGGTCCGGCATGATGACCGCGGCCAGAATGGAGAACGGCGCGAGCCGCTGCTCCGCGCGGATGCAGGCTTTCAGCAGCGCGGCGCGTTCGACGAGGCGCCGGGTCCCGCGTGGGCGCGCGGCCACGGTAAAAAAGTAAGTGCCGCCGGGCAGAAAAAGACGTCTATAGGAAGTCATCCCGGCCAGCATAGGCCTTCCAGCGGAACGCCGGCGCATGCCGGTGGCGCATCGATCCACCTCGGTAGACCGAGGCGTAGGATGGGTGGAGCGCGAGAGTTCTTAAGCAAGAAAACCGCCCTCCAGCGCGCGAAACCCATGCGGCTGTGAGCAGATTGTGCCTGGCATCGGCCGGAAAACAAGCGATTGCGGCCGCATGGGTTTCGCGCGTTCGGCATCGGGTTTCTTGCCCGGGCATTGCCGCGCTCCACCCATCCTACGCCTCGATCGTCCGGGCTGGTCCACGGCCAGCATAGGCCTTCCAGCGGAACGCCGGCGCAGGCCGGTGGCGCATCGATCCACCTCGGAAGACCGAGGCGTAGGATGGGTGGAGCGCGAGGGTTCTTAAGCAAGAAAACCGCCCTCCAGCGCGCGAAACCCATGCGGCTGTGAGCAGATTGTGCCTGGCATCGGCCGGAAAACAAGCGATTGCGGCAGCATGGGTTTCGCGCGTTCGGCATCGGGTTTCTTGCTCAGGCACTGCCGCGCTCCACCCATCCTACGCCCCACTCCCCTTCATGCTTCGAACAACGCTAGCGCGTGCGCGTCGAAGCGCCGCAGGTTCGGGAACACCAGCCGCAGATCGTCCGGGCTGGCGCCGAACCATCGGCCCAGCGAGGCACCGAGCTGGTCCACGGCGAGGGTGGGCAGCAGGCGGCCGTTGTCGACGAAGCCGGGGCCGTCGCGGGCGATCTCGGGGTGCTGGCCGTAGCAGCGTCCGCCCCGGACGGCGCCGCCGAGCACGAAATGGTGCGAGCCCCAGCCGTGGTCGGAGCCGTTGCCGTTCGATCCCAGGGTGCGGCCGAATTCGGACGCGGTGAAGGTGGTGACCTGGTCGGCCATGCCCATCGCCGACAACGCCTGCTGGAAGGCGGCCAGCGCCTGGCCGAGTTCCCGCAGCAGCGCCGGGTGGGTGTCGTTCAGCCCGGCGTGGTTGTCGTAGCCGTTCTGGGACACGAAAAAGACCTGGCGCCGCGCCCCGAGCGCTTCGCGCGCTCCGATGATGCGGGCGACGATCTTCAACTGCTGGGCCAGCGGCGTGGAGAACTCCCCGGGCACCGCGACGTCCGCCAGCGCGGCGCGCAAGCGCGCGTCGGCGTCGATGGACTGCGCGGCGATGCGCGACAGTTCGCGCTCCATCAGGTGTTCGCGCGGTTGGGTGATCAGCTGGCGCAGCAGCGCCGTGCAGTCGCTGGATCCGTACAGGTCGCGGGTCAGCAGGTCCATGCGTGTCGAGCCATTGATCCCGACTCGGTATCCCGCCACCCGGCGACCGGCCAGCAGCACCGTGCTGCCGCCCGCCGTGATGCCGGTGAAGGTGCGTTGCGCATTGGCGCCGGCGAACAGGTCGGTAAGCCGGCCCGCCCATCCCGAGGACGCGCCCTCGGGCGCCAGCGCCTGCCAGTACGATTGCTGGTCGTTGTGCGAAAAGAGCTTGGGAGGCAAGGGCACGCGCGCCCCGATGTATTCCGCCTTGGTGGTCGGCACCACCAGCGGGCCGATGTTCAGCAGCGCCGCCATGTCGCCGCTCTCGTACAAGGGCTTGAGCGGCGCCAGCGACGGCGCCAGCGCGAACTGGGCGCCGCCGGGCGCGGCTTCCTTGCCGCGCAGCGCGGTCGCCTGGAGGGCGTCGCGGGGCAGCGCGATATCGCCGCGCGCCTGGGCATAGGCGCGGTACGCCGCCGTGTCGTAGGGCACCAGGGAGTTGTACGGATCGTTGCCGCCGTACAGGAAAACGCAGACCAGCGCCTTGTACGACGTCGGCGCCGCCTGCGCCGCCGCCGCGCCCAGCGCCGCCAGGTTCAGCGCCAGCGGCGCGGCCGCATGCGTCGCGCCCAGGGTGGCCGCGCGCAGCAGGAATTCGCGACGGGCGGCTTTCATCGCAGGGCCGCCCCAAGATGAAAGGGCCCCTTTGGGGGGCAGCAAGCTCGCGTAGCGAGCGCGGCGTGGGGGCCCCAACCTCGCAGGGCCGCCCCAAGATGAAAGGGCCCCCTTGGGGGGCAGCAAGCCCGCGTAGCGAGCGCAGCGTGGGGGCCTTTTCCCGCTTTCATTTCTGCACCAAGTATTCAGGGGTGGACGCGACGAGCGTAATCGCCGCCCGTACCCGGTCGCGCGGCCGATCGGCGGGAATCGTGGACACGGCGCGCGCGATCGCGGCGGCGGTCTGGGCGGAGAGCGTGTCGCCCGCCAGCAGCAGCGCCACCCGCGCCACCAGCGCCGCCGGGTCGCGCGCCAGCGCGATTTCGGCGGTGTACGGCGTTTGCAGATCCTCCCAGCCGCGATCGACGTAGATGGCCAGGAAATTCAGGTAGCCGGCCACGCTGGTTTCGTCGGTGATCTGCAGTTCCGGCGCCACCAGGTGTCGGCGCGCCAGTTCCGTGACCGGCGGCACGTAGCGCGGGCGGAAGAAATTGAAGACGCTGGCCGAGCGCATCGGGCTCTGGGCCAGCCGTATCGTGTTGTCGGTGGTGTCGGGCATGGCCCAGGCGCCATTGGTGGAGTTGGCCCCGAATGCCCGTGCCCATCCGGAAAAGCGCAGGATGGGCTCGCGCACCTTGCCCCACTCGGGCGCGCTCAGGTCCGGCTCGCGCGCCTCCGGGTCCAGCAGGATGGCGCGCACCACGGCCTTGAGGTTGCCGCGCCTGCCGGTGCCGTCGTCGTCGAAGGCGGCCGCCACGCGTCCGACGTAGGCGTGGCTGGGGTTGCTCGTGACCAGCCGCTGGATCAACTGCGTGCCGATGAAGGGCCCCACGTTCGGATGGGCGCTGATGACCTCGACGGCGCGCTTGAGCGACAAGTGGCCGTCGGTGCCCGCGGGAATGACCGCGCCCAGGAAGCGCTTTTCCGCCATCGAGTGCAGCGCATTGTTCAGCGCCATCGGGCGGCGGTGGAATTCCACGTCCGTTTCCGGGCCGTTGATGTCCCAGCCGGTGAAGACCTTGGCCAGCCCTTGCACGTCCGCGTTGGAATAGGTTTCCACGGGCGCGCCGTCGACCATCCTGACGGTGCCGTCGGGCTCCAGCTCCAGCAGTCCGATGCTGAACAGCTGCATGATTTCCCGCGCGTAGTTTTCGTCGGGATGGCGGCCGGTCCTGGGGTCTTCCTTGCGGTTGCCGCGGTAGGTCAGCATGCAGCCCATGGACAGGTTCCGGCTGACGGCACCCAGCAGTTCCGGATAGCTGCCCAGCGCGTGCTCGGCCAGCAGGTCCATGAAGCCGGCCGCGCCGAACAGCGGCCACGACGCGGTGATGGACGAGACGCCCACCACGAAGATTTCCGACAGCGAGAACGCCACCCGCGTGCGCACCTGGTCCGGCGCGGTGATGAACTTGCGCCACAGGGTGGATTCCAGCGGCGCGTTGATGCCATTGCCCTTGAAGGCCTCGGTGTTCTTGCCCTGCTGCAGCAGCCAGTCGAAATGCGTCTGCGACGGCGGCATCGCCAGCTGCGCGTCGAGCCACGCCGCGTAGCCGTCGCGCACCACGGCGTCGATGTCGGCCGGCGTGGGGCCGAAGGTGGCCTGCGCCAGGAAGCGCGAGGCCTGGCCGGGGGTGGGGCGGGCGGAAGCGGGGGCAGCGGACTGCGGCGCAGCCGCTGACGGCGTAGCGGACATGCGCAGGCACCTCGTCGAATGCGAAAACCTACGGTACCGAAGCCCCGGGCGGGCTTCAATACCGTCATTCGGATGAGGGACTACGCCGAAAGCACGAGGCTCACACCGAGCGCGTGATGCCGCCGTCGATGCGGATGTTCTGGCCGGTGATGTAGGAAGAGGCGTCGGAGGCCAGGAAGGCGATCAGGTCCGCCACTTCCTCGGCGGTGCCGTAGCGGCCCATCGGGATGCGGACGCGGCGGTCTTCCTTTTCGGGCAGGCTGTCGATGAAGCCCGGCAGCACGTTGTTCATCCGCACATTGTGTTCGGCATATTCGTCGGCGAATACCTTGGTGAAGGCGGCCAGGCCGGCGCGGAACACGCCCGAGGTGGGGAATAGCGCCTCGGGCTCGAAGGTGGCGTAGGTGGAAATATTGACGATGGCGCCGGCCTTCTGCCGTTTCATGATGGGCGCGACCAGGCGCGCGATGCGCACCACGTTCAGCAGGTAGAACTCCATGCCCAGGTGCCAGTCCTCGTCGCTGATGTCGAGCAGGGGGCCTTTCGGGCCATGGCCGGCGCTGTTGACCACGGCATCGACGCGGCCCCATTTCTGCATCGTGGCATCGACCAGCCGGGACAGGTCCTCGGGCGAGCGGTTCGAGCCGGTGACGCCCAACCCGCCCAGTTCCGCGGCCAGGGCTTCGCCCTTGCCGGAGGATGACAGAATGGCCACGCGGTAGCCGTCGGCCGACAGCTTGCGCGCCGCCGCCGCGCCCATGCCGCTGCCGCCAGCGGTGACGATCGCCACTTTTTCCGTGCTCATGCTCGCTCCTGTGTCGGATGTTCGGGAGCGGCCATTGTAGGGGCGCGGCCGGCGCGCGGCGGCAGTTCCCCGGCCGCGGACAGGGCTGTCCCCGGCGCCGCGGCGGCTAGGGAGCGGCGCCGACGCGCCAGATCGCGTTGCCCACGTCGTCGGCCACCAGCAGGCCGCCCTGGCGGTCGATGGCCACGCCCACCGGCCGGCCCTGCGCCTCGCCGCTCTCGTTGAGAAAGCCCGTGAGCACGTCTCGCGCCGGTCCGTCCGGCTTGCCCTGGGAGAAAGGCACGAAGATGACTTTGTAGCCGCTGCGCGGATTGCGGTTCCAGGAGCCGTGCTGGCCCACGAACATGCCATCCGTGTAGGGGGCGGGCAGCCTGGCGCCGCCGGACCAGGCCAGGCCCAGCGAAGCGGTGTGCGGCCCCAGCGCGTAGTCCGGCACGATGGCGCGCGCCACCAGGTCGGGCCGTTGCGGCGTGACGCGGGTATCGACGTGCTGGCCGAAATAGCTGTAGGGCCAGCCGTAGAAGCCGCCGTCCCGCACCGAGGTCATGTAGTCGGGCACGAGGTCGCTGCCGAGTTCGTCGCGCTCGTTCACGGCGGTCCACAGCGTCTTGCCGTCCGGCGCCCAGGCCATGCCCACCGGGTTGCGCAGCCCCGTTGCGTACAGGCGCCTGGCCCCGCTGGCCAGGTCGATTTCCCAGATGGCCGCGCGGCCCTCCTCGATCTCCATGCCGTTCTCGGCCACGTTGCTGTTGGATCCCACGGACACGTACAGCTTGCCGCCGTCCGGGCTGGCGATCAGGTTCTTGGTCCAGTGGTGATTGATGCCGGCGGGCAGGTCGGCGACTTTTTCGCCGGGCGCGTCGATGCGGGTCTGGCCGGCCCGATACGGGTAGCGCACCACCGCATCCGCGTTGGCCACGTACAGCCAATCGCCCACGTGCGCCATGCCGAAGGGCGAGTTCAGGCCTTCCAGCAGGACGCTGCGCGTTTCCGCGATGCCGTCGTGGTCGGCGTCGCGCAGCAGGGTGATGCGGTTGGCGCTGAGGGTCCGGGCGCCGGCCCGCTTCATCACCAGCCCCGCCACCCAATCCTTCAGCCCGCCCGAGGCCGATTCCGGCTTGGGCGGCGCGTTCGTCTCGGCCACCAGCACGTCGCCGTTGGGCATCACGTAGAGCCAGCGCGGGTGGTCCAGGCCGTCGGCGAAGGCGGTCACCGCCAGTCCGCTCGCGGGGATCGGATGCGCGCCCGGGGGCCAGCCGACGGCCTTGGCGGTTTTGACGGTGGGGACGGTGGTGGGATTGGGCGCGGGAAGCTGGGGCGTCGGCCCCATGCCCGCCTCGACGGGCAGGGTGGCCATTTCGCCGCATGCGCTGAGCGCGGCCAGCGCGAGGCCGGCCGCGGCCATGATGCGTAGAATAGGCATGATGCGACTCCTGGACGAAGTCCCATCATACCCATGCGGGCCCGCGCCTGCGCGGGTTCAATCGTCGAACCGGCTGCGCGTGACGGCGCCGGTTTGCGGGTCGACCCGCAGCTTGACGCGCTGGCCCTGCGGGTCGTAGGCCTTGACCTCGTAGCCGTGCTTGCTGGAGCGCTCGATCTCGGAGATGTTCCGGTAGCCGGCCGCTTCCATCTTGTCGTAGACCTGGCGGATCGTCAGCATCGGGGCCGCGGCGGGCGTCGTGGCGGCGGGGGCGGTGGCCGCGGGGGCGGGCTGCGGCGCCGTCTGTGCGAAAGCCGGGGCGCCGGCCGCCAGGACCGAACCGCCGATCGCCAGGGCCGCCAGGGTTTTCTGAACTCGGGTCATCATGGATATCTCCTTGGGTTTGAGGGGGTGTGCGTAGCCGTCCACACGGCCATGCAGCCATTATTGGGGCCGGCGCATGAACCGGTTCTGAAGCCGCCGTTCATGCGAGGTTCATGCGTTGCGCGGTATAAAAGACACTTGATCCATCCCCGTTTCAAGAGAGGCCCGGCGTTGCTCGACCGAGGAAGACCCCATGACCAGGCGTAGGCCCGGCCGCCTCATCCTGCCGGCCTGCGCGCTGGCGTTCGCGCTGGCCGCGGGCCCCGTGTCGGGCCTGGCCGACGAGAGCGACCACGAGCGCGCGCGGCAAGCCCTGGAGGCCGGCAAGGTTCTGCCCCTGGGCGCGGTGCTGGACATCGTCGAGCGCGACTTCCCGGGCCAGGTGGTCAAGGTGGAGTTCGAAGAAGACGACGACGAATTCATCTACGAGATCCGGGTGCTGCAAAGCGGCGGCAGCATCCTCAAGCTGAAAATCGACGCGCGCGACGGCACGCTGCTCGGGATCAAGGGCCGCGACATCAAATTCAAGGGCAAGCCCTGATGCGCATACTCGTGGTCGAGGACGAACCCACGCTGGCCGGCCAGCTCGTCGAGGCGCTGCGCGGCGCCGGCTACACCGTGGATGCCGCCGCCGACGGCGAATCGGCGCGCTACCTGGGCGACGTCGAAACGTTCGACGCGGTGGTGCTGGACCTGGGGCTGCCCGTCATGGACGGCCTGACCGTGCTGAAGGCCTGGCGCGCCGGCGGGCGCAATATGCCGGTGCTGATCCTCACCGCGCGCGACAACTGGCATGAGAAAGTGGCGGGCATCGACGCCGGCGCGGACGATTACCTGACCAAGCCTTTCCACATGGAAGAACTGCTTGCGCGGGTGCGCGCGCTGTTGCGCCGCAGCACGGCGCACGCCAGCGCCGAGTGGCGCTGCGGGCCGCTGGTGCTGGACACGCGCCAGGCCCGCGCCAGCGTCGACGGGCGAGCGCTTACGCTCACCAGCCACGAGTTCAAGGTGCTCTCGGTGCTGATGCAGCGGGCCGGCGAGGTGGTGTCGCGCAGCGAACTGACCGAGCACGTCTACGCGCAGGATCTCGACCGGGATTCCAACACCATCGAAGTCTTCATCGGGCGCTTGCGCAAGAAGCTGCCGCCCGACACCATCGAAACCGTGCGCGGGCTGGGCTACCGCCTGGCGGCCGGCGGATGACGCCGGCGCGGCGCGCCGCCGGGTCGCTGCGGCTGCGGCTGCTGGCCGGCACACTGGCCTGGATCCTGGTGTCCGTGGCGCTGGCGGGCTGGGGCCTGGCCAGCCTGTTCCGCCAGCACATCACGCAGCAGCTGCGGGCGGAATTGACGCTGCACCTGAACCAGCTCACGGCCGCCGTCAACATCGGCCCGGACGGACGGCCCGTGGTCGCTCCGCCGCTGAGCGATCCGCGGCTGGAGCAGCCCCTGTCCGGCCTGTATTGGCAGATCGACCGGCTGGCCGAGGGCGGGCGGCCCGGGGCGGCCGCCGTGGCGCGCTCGCGGTCGCTCTGGGACCAGACGCTGGAGGTGCCGCCGGGCGCGGACGGCGAGGGCGACCGGGAGTACGACATCGCCGGGCCGGCCGGCCGCGAACTGGCCGCGCTGGCGCGCGTCCTGAAGCCGGCGGAAGAGGACGCGGCGCCGCTGCGGCTGCTGGTGGCGGCCGACCGGGCCGTGCTGGCCGAGCCCATCGGGCGTTTCAACCATATGCTGGCGATCGCGCTGGGCACGCTGGCGGCCGGGCTGACCGTGGCCGCGATCGTGCAGGTGCTGGTCGGCCTGCGGCCGCTGGCCCGCTTGCGGCGGAAGCTGGCGGCGCAGAACGCCGGCGACAGCAACCGCATCGAAGGCAGTTTTCCCAGCGAAATCCAGCCCTTGGTCGACGACTTCAACAAGGTGCTGGCGATGAACGCCGAGATCGTGCAGCGCGCGCGGACCCAGGCCGGCAACCTGGCGCACGCGGTCAAGACGCCGTTGACCATCCTCGCCAACGCCGCCGCGCGCGAGGACGGCGCCCTGGCGGGCCTGGTGCGCGAGCAGGTCGGCATGGCGAACCGCCAGATCGATTACCACCTGGCGCGCGCCCGGGCCGCCGCGTCCTCCGACTCGCGCGACGGGCGCACGCCGCTGCGGGACACGGCGCAGGGCCTGCTGCGGGTGGTCCGGCGCCTGTACGCCCAGCGCGGGCTGAACGTGGAGGAGGCGGACATCGCGCCCGGCCTGGTCTTCCGCGGTGAACAGCAGGACCTGCAGGAAATGCTGGGCAACCTGCTGGACAACGCCTGCAAGTGGGCGGCCGGACGGGTGCTGGTCACCGCCGGGCAGGACGGGCCGGGGCACCTGCTGATCCACGTCGACGACGACGGCCCCGGCATCGAGGATCACGAGCGCGAACGAATCTTCCTGCGCGGCGTGCGCATGGACGAACAGCGCCCGGGCTCGGGCCTGGGGCTGGATATCGTGCGCGACCTGGCGGGTACCTACGGCGGGGAGGTGCGCGCGGCGCGCTCCCCGCTGGGCGGGCTCAGGGTATCGCTGCGGCTGCCGGCGGCCTGAGGCGGCGCGCCGGGCTACTTCACCAGCGTGACCGGCACGTCGGCCAGTTGCAGCACCTGGTTGGCGACCGAGCCGATCAGGATGTTCGCCAGCGAGCCGTTGCCGCGCGTGCCCATGACGATGCGGGCGCAGCCGTGGTCGCGCGCGTAGCCGGCGATTTCGGTGGCGACGTGGCCGAAAGCCACCTGGCTGGCGTAGGCCGTGTCGGTCACGTCCAGCAGCTTGCGCGCGTCTTCCATGGCTTCCCGGCCTTCGCGGGCATAGAAGTCGTCGATCATGTCTTGGGTGATCAGCCGCGACAGGCCGGCGCGCCCCTGCACGGGCGTCTGCACGTTCAGGAGGTGGATGCGCGCGGTTCCGGCGCCCTGGGCGAGCTGGCGGGCGTAAAGCACGGCGCGGTTGGCATTGTCGGAGCCGTCGACGGGGACCAGGATGTTCAGCATGGATGCTCCTCGATGCGTTACTTGACCAGCGTGACGGGCAGTTCCGTCAGGTGCAGGACGCGGGTCGCGACCGAACCCAGGAACCAGGACGAAACGGAACCCAGTCCGCGCGAGCCCATGTAGATTTCGTCGGCCTCGCATTCGTCGGCCACGCGGACGATGGTGTCCGCCGCCGCGCCGACTTCCACGCGCGCCTGGAAGGGCACGCCGGCGTCGGTCAGCAGGGCGCTGGCCGATTGCAGCGCGGCCTGGCCTTCTTCCTGGTGATAAGCGTCGATCTCGGCCTGGGACAGACCGCGGCCGATCTTGCCGGCCTGCAGGGGGATCTGGACGGTGAGCAGTTCCACGCGCTCGACGGGGTCGTAGCGGCGGGCGTCGAGCAAGGCCCGGACGGCGTGGGTGGACTGCTGCGAGCCGTCCACGGGAATCAGGATGCGTTTCAAGAGCGTCTCCTTGTGCGCGCCGCGGGCGGCGTATTGGTCCACTTTATCTCAATTATTGGCCGAATCCCGCCGCCGCGAAATGCGCCGGATCAAATCGCGGCCGATCAGCGCCAGCGTTCGGGCAGGGTGTCCGCTTCCAGCGCCTGGCCGAGCAGGCGGCTGGCCAGTTCGCCCAGGGCGGCGGCGTCGCCGCTGGTCTCCAGCCGCAGCGAACCCGGGCCGTCGGCGCGCAGCAGGGCGCGCTCCTGCAACTGGTGGCGCAGCCTGCGCGCCACCGGGGCGCCGGTCTCAAGCAGCGGCACGCCGGGCCCGGCCGCCGCCTCGATGGCGTCGCGCAGGAAGGGGAAGTGCGTGCAGCCCAGCACCAGCACGTCGGCGCCGGCCGCCCGCAGTTCCGCGACGGGGGCGCGCACGGCGGCCTCGGCCTCCGGGCCGTCGAGCACGCCGCGCTCCACCAGCCGCACCCATTCGGGGCAGGGCTTGAACAGGATGCGCACCTCCGGCGCCTCGCGCCGGACCAGGGCGGCGAACTTGGGGCTGGCCAGGGTGCCGGTGGTGGCGAACACGCCCACCACGCCGCTGTGGGTCAGGTGCGCGGCCGGCTTGATGGCGGGCTCCACGCCGATGATGACCAGTTCGGGATGGCGCTGGCGCAGCGGCGCGATGGCCGCCGCGGTGGCGGTGTTGCACGCCACCACCATGGCCTTGGCCTGGCGCGACACGAAGTAATCGGCCAGCGCGGCGGCGCGGCGCTCCACGTACTCCTGCGTTTTCTCGCCGTAGGGCACGTGGGCGGAATCCGCCACGTAGAGCAGGGACTCGTGGGGCAGCGCGTCGCGGATGGCGCGCAGCACGCTCAGCCCGCCGACGCCGGAGTCGTAGATGCCGATGGGGGATTCGGAATGCATGGAAGGAATGCGGATTGCGGTGTCCGGCAGTGTAGCGCCGCCCTAGGCCAGCGATTCCTTCCGATGCAGGCGGGCCTCGTCGATCAGCCGGCGGGCCGCGCCTGACAGCGGCGCGTCGCGCCAGATCAGGTTCAGGGGAGCGCGCAGTTCGGTGGGCTGGCTCACGCTGACGTAGACCACGCCTTCAATGTTCACTCGGCGCAGCGACGCCGGCACCAGCGATACTCCCAGGCCGGCCGCCACCAGGCTCAGCGTCGACAGCATGCGCGGCGCCTCCTGCGCGACGCGCGGGCTGAAACCGGCGGCGCTGCAGGCCGCGATGATGGCGTCGTACAGGCCGGGGCCGCTGTGCCGGCGATAGAGGATCAGGGATTCGTCCGCGAGCTCGGACAGCGCGATGCGCTTGCGCGCGCGCCCCTTGACGGCCGGATGGTCGGCCGGAAACGCGGCCAGCATCGTTTCCTCCAGCACCGTTTCCACCACCACGCCGCGGTCGGGGCCGTAGGCGCCGCGGATGAAGGCCACGTCCACGCGGCCCTCGCTGACGTCCTCCATCAATTCGCCTGTGCTGCTTTCCTCCAGCACCAGCCGCACGTTCGGCGCGGTCTCCCGGAAGCGCCGGATGACCGAAGGCACGAAGGGGTGGAAGGCGGCCGAGCCGGTGAAGCCCACGGTCAGGCGGCCGGCCTCGCCCTGCGAGACGCGGCGCACGCCTTCCACCGCCTGCTCCGTCAGCGCGATGATGTTGCGCGCGTCGTCCAGCAGCGCGCGGCCGCTCTCGGTCAGTTCCATGCCGCGGGGCAGCCGGTGGAACAAGGTGACGCCAAGCTCCTGCTCCAGCACGCGAATCTGCTGGCTCAGTGGGGGCTGGCGGATGCCCAGCCGGGCGGCGGCCTTGGTCAGGTGGGATTCTTCGGCCACGGCCACGAAGTAGCGGAGCAGGCGCAAATCAACGGATGCCATATTCAACCAATATGATTCATAAGCTAGTCATATATTAGACATTATCTGGTGGGAGGAGTAGGCTGCAATCTCTTTATCCATAAAAACGATGAACGCAGCACCTTCCACCCCCGAGGCCGATCTGCGGCCTCCGCCCACTTGCGGGCAATTGTTCTACGGCTTTCTCATGCTGGGCCTGACCGCCTTCGGCGGCGCCCTGCCGCTGGCGCGCCGCATGGTCGTCGAAAAGCACCGCTGGCTCAGCGGCCAGGAATTCACCGATCTGCTGGGGCTGTGCCAGTTCCTGCCGGGCGGCAACATCATCAACCTCTCGGTCGCGCTGGGCATGAAGTTCCGCGGGCCGCGCGGAGCCTTCGCGGCGCTGATGGGCCTGATCCTGGCGCCGTCGATCATCGTGGTCATGCTGGGCATGGTGTACGACCGCTACCAGGACGATCCGCACATCCAGCACCTGTTCGCCGGGCTGGCCGCCGCCGCGGCGGGGCTGCTGATCTCGATGGCGGTGAAGATCGGCGCGCCGGTGCTCAAGCGCCGGGACTGGCTGGCCGGCGTGGTGGCCACGGCCTGTTTCATCGCCATCGCCGTGCTGCGCATTCCGCTGCTGCCCACCATGGCGGTGCTGACGCCGCTGAGCATCCTGATGGTCTGGAGGCAACGTCGATGATCCATACCCTGATCGCCCTGGCCTTGATCTTCGCTGAGCTGTCGGTGCTGGCGTTCGGCGGCGGCAACACCATCCTGCCCGAGATGCAGCGCCAGGTCGTGGAAGTGCACGGCTGGATGACGGCGGCGGATTTCTCCGCGCTGTTCGCCCTGGGGCAGGCCGCCCCGGGCCCCAACCTGATGGTGGTCACGCTGGTCGGCTGGCACGTGGCCGGCGGCCTGGGCGTGCTGGTCACCACCATCGCCAAGTTCGGCCCGTCGTCGGTGATCACCGTCATCGCCCTGGGGCTGTGGGAACGCTTCAAGGACCGCCCCTGGCGCGGCGTCATCCAGGCGGGCATCTTCCCCATGACGGTGGGGCTGGTGGCGGCCAGCGCCGCGCTCATCACCGAGGCCTCGGTGCATACCTGGCTGCTGGGGGCCATCACCGCGGCGGTGGCGGTGCTGGGCAGCGTCACCCGCATCCATCCCCTGTGGCTGCTGTTCGGCGGCGCGCTGGTCGGTTTGCTCGGCATCGGTTAGGGTAGGGCCTGTCGACAGGCACTCCGGCCTGCCACCCGGAAAGGAGCCCCGCGGGCGCAAGGCCCGGGGGCGCCGCGCAGGAGCCTCCCATGCCGCCGCTCAAGGACTTCGAGCCCGAGACCTCCGCTTCATCCGTCGCCAGCCTGCCGTTCTTCCACGCCCACCGCCGCCTGGTGCTGTGCGCGGGCCTGCTGCTCGTCGCCGCCGGCGCCCTGTACGCCGCGGGCGTGCCGCCGGTGCTGGCGCTGCTGCTCGGATTCGACGCCGGGGCGCTCGTCTTCCTGGTGCTGACGGTCCGGGTCTTCGGCCGCACCAGCGCGGCGGCCATGCGCCGGCATGCGCAGGAGCAGGACGTCGGGCGCACTGGCGTGCTGTGGAGCAGCGTGGCGCTGTCCTGCATGGTGATGATGGCCCTGTGGGTGGAACTGCGGACCGTGGGCGGTTCGGCCAGCGCCATCGCCGTGCTGGCCGCCGCCGCGACCATCATCCTGTCCTGGCTCTACATGAACATGATCTTCGCGCTGCATTACGCGCATGGCTACTACGGCCATCTCAACGCGATGCACAAGGGGCTGGACTTCCCGGGCACGGCCGATCCCGACTACTGGGACTTCGCCTATTTCGCGCTGGTGCTGGGCATGACGTTCCAGGTGTCGGACGTGCAGATCGTGAACCGGCGGCTGCGCCGCACCGCCCTGACGCACAGCGTCATCGCTTTTTTCTTCAATGTGTTCATTATCGCCATCAGCGTGAACGTGGCGGCGGGGCGGGTCTAGGGCCTGCCCGGAACAGGCCCTGGCCGGACGCGGGCGCCTGCCCGCGTCCGCGGGGCGAGGTCAGGCCGCGCCCAGGCGCCAGAGCGAAGTGACTTCCTTCGAGCGCGCCGCGTGCAGCGGGTCGTTCGGGTCTTGCGCGCGGCCGTGCGTAGGCCGCGTGTCGATGCGTTCGATGACGCGCAGGCCGGCCTGGCTGATCATGTCCAGCAGCGCTTCGCGGCTGCGCAGGCCCAGGTGCTCGGCCAGGTCCGACAGGATCAGCCAGCCTTCGCCGTTGGGCGTCAGATGCGCCGCCAATCCGCCGAGGAAGCCGCGCAGCATGCGGCTGTCGGGATCATAGACGGCATGTTCGACGGGCGAGCTGGGGCGCGCGGGCAGCCACGGCGGGTTGCAGACGATCAGCGACACCCGGCCCTCGGGGAACAGGTCCGTCTGTTCGACGTCGACCTGCTTGGACAGGCCCAGCCGCTCCAGGTTTTCGCGGGCGCAGGCCAGGGCGCGAGGATCCGTGTCGGTGGCGATCACGCGCTTGCCGCCGCGGCGCGCCAGCACGGCGGCCAGCACGCCGGTGCCGGTGCCGATGTCGAAGGCCACGCTGCCGCGCGGCATCGGGGTGCGCGCCACCAGGTCGACGTACTCGCCGCGCAGCGGCGAGAACACGCCGTAGTGCGGATGGATGCGGGCGTTCAGCGCGGGAATCTCCACGCCCTTCTTGCGCCATTCGAACGCGCCGATCAGGCCCAGCAGTTCGCGCAGCGAGGCGACGTAGGGTTCGGCGGCCGGGCCGTGCGCTTCTTCGCAGGCCAGCTTCGCGTCGGGCGCGCGGCGCAGCGGAATGCCGTGGCCGGCGTCGAACGGGATCAGCAGCATGCCCAGGATGCGGGCGCGTTGCGACTGGATCTGGCGGTGCTGGTTGAACGCGTCCAGCAGCGTGTCCACGGGCTTGCGGGGGCGCTTGTCGACCCGCCGCGTCATGGCCTGCAGCAGTTGCCGCGCATTCTGGAAGTCGCCGCGCCACAACAGGCCGACGCCTTCGCAGGCCTGGCGGTAGGCCATGTCCGCGGTCATCGTGTCGTCCGCGACCACGACGCGCTTGGGCGGCGCGGCGCCGGATTCGGAACGCCAGCGGGCGGAGTGCGGGGTCTGGTTTTCTTCCCAGTGGATTTCAGGGGCGGTCAACGGGTCGCTCCAGCAAGGCGGGGCGCGCGGGGCAGGGTGGTCATGGAGAAAGCAAAAAGAAGGGGCGCGGGCTGCCAATGTAGCAGCTTAGCGCCCCGTCGCGGCAGGCTTGGCCCGCCGCGCTCCTTGATGCCGGCGTCAGTGGAACAGCACCACGGCCTTCTGCAGCGTGATCCAGATGCCCCAGGCCAGCGGGATGCCCACGCAGGCCCAGGCGAACAGCACCAGGGCGGCCGGGGTGCGGAACGTGGACGCGCCGACTCCATGCGTTTCCGAGGCGGCCGCGCGTTCATGCGCCAGCGCCTTTTCGCGGGCCAGTTCCTCGTCGTTCATGAAGTACTTGGGGTTGACCGGCCGGATCGCCAGGTTGCACAGGAAGCCCAGCACCAGCATGCCGGCCAGGATGTACATGGTGATGTCGTACACCTGCGCGCGCGGCACGCCGATGGACAGCTGGTATTCGCGGATGTAGTTCACCAGCACCGGCCCGAAAATGCCGGCCGCGGACCAGGCGGTGAGCAGGCGGCCGTGAATGGCGCCCACCATCTGCGTGCCGAACAGGTCGGCCAGGTAGGCCGGCACCGTGGAGAAGCCGCCGCCGTACATGGACAGGATGACGCAGAAGGCGGCCACGAACAGGGCCAGCGCGCCCATGTGCGCGGTCCAGGGGATGGCCGCGTACAGCGCGAAGCCCAGCACGAAGAAGACGAAATACGTCATCTTGCGGCCCAGCTTGTCCGACAGGCTGGCCCAGAAGAAGCGGCCGCCGATGTTGAAGAGGCTGAGCAGGCCGGTGAAGCCGGCGGCGATGGCGGCGATGGCGGCCAGCTGGCTCTTGTCCAGCTGCGTGTAGCTCAGTTCGGGCTGGTTGATCAGCCCGCCGCCGAACACTTCCTGCAGCAGCGGCGAGGCCATGCCCAGGATGCCGATGCCGGCCGTGACGTTCAGGCACAGCGCCCACCACACCAGCCAGAACTGCGGGACGCCCCAGACGCGTTGCACGTGCACGTGGCCCTTGGTGATCATGGCGTTGCCGGCATGCTTGGCCGGCGCGGTCCAGCCTGCGGGCTTCCAGCCGGTGGGCGGCACGCGGTAGCCCAGCGCGCCCGACATCATGAAGACGAAGTACACCGCCGCCATGGTCAGGAAGGTCTGCCAGACGCCGGGCGACTCCGGGGTGGCGAAGTGGCGCATCAGCAGGTCGGCCAGCGGCGCGCCTATCATGGCGCCGCCGCCGAAGCCCATGATGGCCATGCCGGTGGCCATGCCGCGGCGGTCGGGGAACCACTTGATCAGGGTGCTGACGGGGGAGATGTAGCCCAGCCCCAGCCCGATGCCGCCGATCACGCCGGATCCCAGCCACAGCATCCACATCTGGTGCAGGTAGACGCCCATGGCGGAGATCACCAGGCCGCCGCACCAGCACAGGGCCGATACCACGCCGGCCTTGCGCGGGCCGGCGCGTTCCAGCCAGCCGCCCCACAGCGCGGCCGAGCAGCCCAGCAGCACGAAGAACAGGGTGTACATCCACCCCATGGTCGAGATTTTCCAGTCGCAACTGGTGGTGAACAGCTCGGCCGCCAGGCTCATGTCGGGCGGGCAGGCCAGCGGCTTGGATCCGCCGACCATCTTGGACAACGGCAGCCAGAAAACCGAGAAGCCGTAGGCCATGCCGATGCACAGGTGGATGGCGAGCGCGGCGGGGGGCACCAGCCAGCGGGAGAAGCCCGGGCCGGCGATCGTGCGTTCCTTGTCGAAAAAACCCGGTTTGGAACCGGGCAGGTCCAGCGTGGCGGTACTGTCCATATTGTCTCCTTTGGGGGCGCTTTATAGCGTGCTCGGATCAAAAATGGAACGATCCGGCCGCCGCTTTCTTGTTTGAAGCCGTGCTGCCTGGCCTGCCGCGCTACTGCGCGCGGACGAGCGGGGTGAGGCGCTGGCGGTTCTGCGTGACCGCTTCCAGCACCAGGGGATGCAGGCGTTCCTCGCCGGCGTCGCCGTCGGGTCGCTGCTCCAGGAATCCCAGGAGCTCGTTGCGCATGCGCGGCTCCCAGAACTTGTGGATATGGTTGGCTACGCCCTCCAGCGCTTCCGGCCGGTCGGGCATGGCCTCGAAGAACTGGCCGATGCGGTTGGCCATGCGGATCAGATTGCCGATTTCCATGCTTGCGTGAGGTCCGGTTCAGGGGGTGATGCGTTCAGGGTGGGAGTACAGCGTGGCGTCGTCGCCGCGCAGGAAGCCCAGCAGGGCCACGTTGGCGGAATCGGCGAGGCGGATGGCCAGCGCGGTGGGCGCGGATACGGCCGCGAGCACGCCGACGCCCGCCGACGCCGTTTTCTGCACCATTTCGAAACTGGCCCGGCTGGACACGGCGAACATGCCGTCGCCCGCCCGCAGGCCCTGGCGCGCCAGGGCGCCGACGAGCTTGTCCAGCGCGTTGTGGCGGCCCACGTCTTCGCGCACCAGCCTCACCACGCCGTCGGCGCCGGCCCAGCCCGCGGCATGGGTGGCGCCGGTGAGGTCGTGCAGCGCCTGGCGCGCGCGCATGTCGCGCATGGCGGCCAGCACTGCCTGGGCGCGCACCGGCGCGGAAGGGGGCACTGGAGCCACCGGCCGCAAGACCTCGGGCAGCGTTTCCACGCCGCACAGGCCGCAGCCCGTGCGGCCCGCCATGGCGCGCCGGCGGGTCTTGAGCCGAACCTCGCAGGCCGTGGAGATTTCCACCTGGACCACGATGCCGTCGCACTGCGGCAGCAGATCGATGCCGCGCACGTCGCCGATGCCGTCGATGATGCCTTCCGACAGCGAGAAGCCCACGGCGAAATCTTCCAGGTCGGCCGGGGTCGCCAGCATGGTGGCGTGGCTGATGCCGTTGAATTCGAGCGCCACCGGCGTTTCCTCGGCCACCAGGTCGGATTCGGCGCCGGGTTCGAGCGCGCCCGCGCGCAGGCGGATGACCTGGACCTGCGCGCAGTCGGCGCGGGGGGAGGGCGAGGAAGTGGGCATGGCGGCGTCCTGGCGGTTCTGGCTGGCGGTTATTTCCCGGTCAGCGCCGCTTCGCTCTCGCGCGCCCGTTCGCGCAGGAGCTTTTGCTGGATGTCCGCGAAGCGCGACCACTGGCGCTGCCATTCCGACGGCTGGGACACCCGCGTGACCTGCACGGCGGTGACCTTGTACTCGGGGCAGTTGGTCGCCCAGTCGGAACTGTCGGTCGTGACGACGTTGGCGCCGGACTCGGGAAAGTGGAACGTGGTGTATACCACGCCCGGCTGCACCCTGTCGGTCAGCGTGGCGCGCAGCACGGTCTCGCCCGCGCGGCTCTGCACCCCCACCCAGTCGCCGTCGCGCACGCCGCGGTCCTCGGCGTCCTGCGGATGCAGCTCCAGCAGATCCTCGCCATGCCACACCACGTTGGGGGTGCGGCGGGTCTGCGCGCCCACGTTGTACTGCGACAGGATGCGGCCGGTGGTCAGCAGCAACGGGAAGCGGCGCGTGCTGCGCTCGTCGGTGGGCACGTACTTGGTGATCATGAAGCGGCCCTTGCCGCGCACGAACTCGTCGATGTGCATGATGGGCGTGCCGTCCGGCGCCTCGTCGTTGCACGGCCATTGCAGGCTGCCCAGCCGGTCCAGCTTGGCGTAGCTGACGCCCGAGAAGGTGGGCGTCAGGCGGGCGATCTCGTCCATGATCTCGCTGGGATGGCGGTAGTCCATGGGATAGCCCAGCGCGTTGGACAGCGCCACCGTCACTTCCCAGTCGGACTTGCCGTTCTTGGGCTCCATCACCTTGCGCACCCGCGAAATGCGGCGCTCGGCGTTGGTGAAGGTGCCGTCCTTCTCCAGGAACGAGGAGCCCGGCAGGAACACGTGCGCGTACTTCGCGGTTTCGTTGAGGAACAGGTCCTGCACCACGATGCACTCCATGGCCGCCAGCGAGGCCGCCACGTGCTGCGTATTGGGATCGGACTGCACGATGTCCTCGCCCTGGCAGTACAGGCCCTTGAACGATCCGGCCAGCGCCGCCTCGAACATATTGGGAATGCGCAGGCCGGGCTCGGGCTGCAGGGTCACGCCCCAGTCCTGCTCGAACTGCGAGCGCACCGTGTCGTCGGAGATGTGGCGATAGCCCGGCAGTTCGTGCGGGAAGGAGCCCATGTCGCACGAACCCTGCACGTTGTTCTGCCCGCGCAACGGATTCACGCCCACGCCTTCGCGGCCGACGTTGCCGGTGGCCATGGCGAGGTTGGCGATCGCCATGACGGTGGTCGACCCCTGGCTGTGCTCGGTCACGCCCAGGCCGTAGTAGATGGAGCCGTTGCCGCCGGTGGCATACAGCCGCGCGGCGCCGCGCACGGCCTGCGCCGGCACGCCGGTGATTTCCTCCATCGCTTCGGGCGAATTCTCGGGCAGCGATACGAAGTCGCGCCACTCCTTGAAGGACTTGGCTTCGCAGCGTTCCGCCACGAAGGCCTCGTCGATCAGGCCCTCGGTGGCGATCACGTGCGCCAGCGAGGACAGCAGCGCGGTGTTGGTGCCGGGCCGCACCTGCAGGTGGAAGTCGGCCTTGATGTGCGGCGAACTCACGAGCTCGATGCGGCGCGGATCGATCACGATCAGGCGGGCGCCCTGGCGCAGGCGGCGCTTCAGGCGCGAGGCGAACACCGGATGGCCGCTGCTGGGATTGGCGCCCATGACGATCACCACGTCCGTGTGCATGACCGAATCGAACGTCTGCGTGCCGGCGGATTCTCCCAGCGTCTGCTTCAGGCCGTAGCCGGTGGGCGAGTGGCAGACCCGCGCGCAGGTATCGACGTTGTTCGTGCCGAAGGCGGCGCGCACCAGCTTCTGCACCAGCCAGGTTTCTTCGTTGGTGCAGCGCGAGGAGGTGATGCCGCCGACCGCGTCGCGGCCGTAGCGGCCCTGGATGCGGCGGAATTCGGAGGCCGCGTAGCCGATCGCTTCTTCCCAGGACACTTCCTTCCAGGGATCGGTGATGTGCTTGCGGATCATGGGCTTCGTCACGCGCTCCTTGTGCGTGGCGTAGCCCCAGGCGAAGCGGCCCTTCACGCAGGAATGGCCGCGGTTGGCCTGGCCGTCCTTCCAGGGCACCATGCGCACCACTTCCTGGCCCTTCATTTCCGCTTTGAAGCCGCAGCCCACGCCGCAATAGGCGCAGGTGGTCACGACCGAATGCTCGGCCTGGCCCATCATGATGACGGTCTTTTCCTGCAGGGTGGAAGTCGGACAGGCCTGCACGCAGGCGCCGCAGGACACGCACTCGCTGTCCAGGAAGGGCTGGTCCTGCCCGGCCGACACGCGCGATTCGAAGCCCTTGCCGGAAATCGTCAGCGCGAAGGTGCCCTGCGTTTCCTCGCAGGCGCGCACGCAGCGGTTGCAGACGATGCACTTGGACGGGTCGTAGGTGAAATACGGATTGGACTCGTCCTTCTCGCTCTTCAGGTGATTGGCGCCGTCGTAGCCGTAGCGCACGTTGCGCAGGCCCACCACGCCCGCCATGTCCTGCAGCTCGCAGTCGCCGTTGGCCGGACAGGTCAGGCAGTCCAGCGGGTGGTCGGAGATGTAGAGCTCCATGACGCCGCGGCGCAGGTCGTGCAGCTTCGGCGTTTCGGTGTACACCACCATGCCGTCCTCGGCCGGGGTCGTGCACGAGGCGGGGTAGCCGCGCCGGCCTTCGATCTGCACCAGGCACAGGCGGCACGAGCCGAAGGGTTCCAGGCTGTCGGTGGCGCACAGCTTGGGGATGTTGATGCCGGCCTCGGCGGCCGCGCGCATCAGCGAGGTGCCGGCGGGCACCGTGATGGCCTGGCCGTCGATGGTCAGGGTGACGGTTTCGAGGGACTCGCGCGCCGGCGTGCCCAGGTCGCGATCGCGCTTGATGACGGTTTCTAGCATGGCGGTCTCGGGTTCAGGCCGCATGCGCGGCAGGCTGGGAGGACTCGATGCCGAAGTCCTGCGGGAAGTGGTTCAGCGCGGACAGCACGGGGTAGGGCGCCATGCCGCCCAGCGCGCACAGCGAGCCGGCCAGCATGGTGTCGCACAGGTCGCGCAGCAGGTGCACCTGCTGCTCGCGGTCGGGGCCGCCGGCGGCGATCTTGTCCAGCGTTTCCACGCCGCGGGTGGAGCCGATGCGACAGGGCGTGCACTTGCCGCAGGATTCGATGGCGCAGAACTCCATCGCGTAGCGCGCCATGCGCGCCATGTCGACGGTGTCGTCGAAGGCCACCAGCCCGCCGTGGCCGATCATGGCCGAGATGCGGATATAGGCTTCGTAGTCCAGCGGCACGTCCCATTGCGATTCGGGCAGATAGGCGCCCAGGGGGCCGCCCACCTGCACCGCGCGCAGCGGCCGGCCCGAGGCGCTGCCGCCGCCGAAGCCGTAGAGCAGGTCGCGCAGGGTCAGGCCGAAAGCCTTTTCCACCAACCCGCCGTGCTTGAGGTTGCCCGCCAGCTGGAAGGGCAGCGTGCCGTGCGAGCGGCCCACGCCGTAGTCGCGGTAGTACGCCGCCCCCTTGGCCAGGATGATGGGAACGGTGGCCAGCGAGATCACGTTGTTGATGACGGTGGGCTTGCCGAACAGGCCCGAGACGGCCGGCAGCGGCGGCTTGGCGCGGACCACGCCGCGCTTGCCCTCGATGCTCTCCAGCAGCGAAGTCTCCTCGCCGCAAATGTAGGCGCCCGCGCCCATGCGCACTTCCAGGTCGAACCGGCGGCCGCTGCCGTGCACGTCCTCGCCCAGCCAGCCCACGCTGCGGGCCCGCGCGATGGCGGCTTCCAGCGTTTCGATGGCTTGCGGGTACTCGGAGCGCACGTAGAGGTAGCCGTAGGTCGCGCCCACGGCCAGGCCGGCGATGGTCATGCCTTCGATCAGCACGTAGGGGTCGCCTTCCATCAGCAGGCGGTCTGCGAAGGTGCCGGAGTCGCCCTCGTCGGCGTTGCAGACGATGTACTTCTGGCTGGCGGCGGCCGCGGCCACGGTCTTCCACTTGATGCCGGTGGGGAAGGCCGCGCCGCCGCGGCCGCGCAGGCCGGAGGTCACCAGTTCGTCGATGATCTGGCCGGGCTCCATGGCCAGCGCCCGCTTGAGCCCCTGCAGGCCGCCGTGCGCGGCGTAGTCCTGCAAGGACAGGGGATCGGTCACGCCGACGCGCGCGAAGGTCAGGCGTTCCTGGTGCTTCAGGTAGGGGATCTCTTCGGTCGGGCCCAGGCGCAGCGCGTGCTCGCCGCCCGTCAGCCAGCCGGCCTCGAACAGCCCGGCCACGTCCTCGGGCTGCACCGGCCCGTAGGCGATGCGGCCCTGCGGGGTGGCGATTTCGACCAGCGGTTCCAGCCACAGCAGCCCGCGCGACCCGTTGCGCACGATCTGCACGGACAGGCCGCGCTCGTCGGCGGCGCGCTCGATGTCGCGGGCGACCTCGTCCGCGTCCATGGCCAGGGCGGCCGCGTCGCGCGGCACGTAGATGACGATGGGGGCGCTCATGACCTGGCCTCCCGGGTCCGGGCCAGCAGGCGGTCCAGCTTGTCCGGCGTGACGCGGGCCTGCGGACGGCCATCGATCATGACCGCCGGCGACTGGGCGCACAGGCCCAGGCAGTACACCGGCTCCAGCGAGAACTGGCCGTCGAGCGTGCGGGAATGGAAATCGCAGCCCAGCGCCGCGCGCGCATGCTCGGCCAGGCGTTCGCCGCCCATGGCCTGGCAGGACTCGGCCCGGCAGACCTCCAGCTTGTGGCGCGCCGGCGGCTCGGTGCGGAAATGCGGGTAGAAGGTGATGACGCCGTGGACTTCGGCGCGGGACAGGTTCAGGGCCTCGGCGATGGTCTGCACCGCCGGGGCCGGAATACAGCCCAGTTCGTGCTGCACGGCGTGCAGCACCGGAAGCAGGGGGCCCGGCTGATCCTTCAGCCGGGCGAGGATGCGGGCGGTGGCCGCGATGGCCGGGGTGGGGGACGCCTGGGCCGCGTCCAGGGCCATCTGGCCGCCCCGGGCGCCGCCGCTGGACGCCAGATCGGATGTTGCCTCGCGCTGTTGCACGTCGGTCTCCTCCTGCGTTGCTGTTGTCTGGGACGGATGCTTTTTGGGGTTTTTATATGTTTTCATGTACATATAAAATGCCCGTCCGTCGCGTTATTTGTGTACTCTAGCGGGGTAAATGAACGCGTTCAATAAGAAATAAATGACATATAAATTCCGCATCGGCCTGCGGCCGCAATGGACGCTGGGCGGCGACGGCGAATCGGCGCCCGTGCCCTTGCAGGACATGCTCGCGTTGCTGTCGGCCATCGACGCCACCGGCAACATCGCCGGCGCCTGCCGCGCCTGCGGACTGTCGTACCGGCATGCCTGGGGCGTGCTGCGCCGTTTCGAGGAGATCTTCGGCACGCAGCTGCTGATCACCAACCGCCGCCAGGGCACCCAGCTCGCCCCGTTCGCGCAGCGCCTGCTGTGGGCCAACCGGCGCATCGAGGCGCGCCTGATGCCCACGCTGGACAGCATGGCGTCGGAACTGCAGGAAGAGCTGGAGCGCCTGCTGCCCGAAAGCGGCCCGCACCTGCGGCTGCATGCCAGCCACGGCTTCGCGGTGGAATCGCTGATGCAGCACATGGGCAGCCGCAAGCCCGGCCTGGAACTGCGCTACCGCACCGCCATCGAGGCGCTGGCCTCGCTCGAACGCCACGAATGCGATCTGGCCGGTTTCCAGGTGCCGCTGGGCGACTTCGAGGCGCCCATCATGGAGCGCTACGCGCAATGGCTGCACGCGGACGAATACATGCTCATCCACCTGGCGGTGCGCAACGCCGGCCTGTTCGTCACGGCCGGCAACCCCAAGGGCATACGCGGCATGGCGGACCTGGCGCGCCCCGACGTGCGCTTCGTCAACCGCCAGATCGGCTCCAGCACCCGTTACCTGGTAGGGCTGATGCTGCAACGCGCCGGGGTCTCGATCGGCGAAGTCCAGGGCTATGAAACCAACGAGTTCACCCACATGGCCATCGCCGCGCACATCGCCAGCGGCATGGCGGACACCGGCATGGGGGTCGAAACCGCCGCCTGCCGCTTCGGGCTGGACTTCATTCCCCTGGTGCGCGAACGGTATTTCTTCGCCATCCGCAAGTCCTCGCTGGAAACGCCCGCCATGCGCGACCTGCTGTCCATCATGCGCAGCCCGGACTACGTCGGCTACGTCGGCCAGCTCGTCGGCTACGACGCCCGCGACACCGGCCGGCTGCAAACCCTGGAAGAGGCGTTCCCATGAGCGCCGGGCGCCCTCCGCCGGGATATGATGTCCCCATGAGCAAAGTGATACTCCTTGCCGATCACCGCGGCGGCCGCCAGGCCCTCGCCGCGCCCGGGGAATTGCCGCCCGCCGGCCAGCCCGCGCTCGACCTGCGCGCGCGGCCCCTGCGCGATCTCCGGATATCGGTCACGGACCGCTGCAACTTCCGCTGCACCTACTGCATGCCGCGCGAGGTGTTCGACAGCAGCTATACGTTCATGCCGCATTCGGCGCTGCTTTCCTTCGAGGAAATCAGCCGGCTGGCGGGCATCTTCACGCGGCTGGGGGTGGAGAAGATCCGCCTGACCGGCGGCGAGCCGCTGCTGCGCAAGCACATCGAGAACCTGGTGGGCATGCTGGCCGGCTTGCGCACCCCGCAAGGCCGCCCGCTGGACCTCACCCTGACCACCAACGGCAGCGTGCTGGCGCGCAAGGCCGCCGAACTCAAGCGCGCCGGGCTCACCCGCGTCACCGTCAGCCTGGACGCGCTGGACCCAGCCATGTTCCAGGGCATGAGCGACAGCGGCTTCACGCCGGACGACGTGCTGCGCGGCATCGATGCCGCGGCCGAGGCCGGTCTGGCGCCGGTGAAGGTCAACATGGTGGTGCGGCGCGGCCTGAACGACGGCCAGATCCTGCCCATGGCCGAGCGCTTCCGCCACACCGGCCACACCCTGCGCTTCATCGAGTACATGGACGTGGGCAATACCAACGGCTGGAACCTCGCCGAGGTGGTGCCCAGCCGGGAGGTGCTGGACCGCATCGGCGCCGTCCACCCGATCGAGCCCGTGGTCGACGGCGAGATGGGACGCGTGGCCGAGCGCTGGCGCTACCTGGACGGCGGAGGCGAAATCGGCGTCATCTCCAGCGTCACGCACGCTTTCTGCGGCGGCTGTACGCGCGCGCGCCTGTCGCCCGAGGGCAAGCTCTTCCTGTGCCTCTTCGCGCACGAAGGCCACGACCTGCGGGCGCCGCTGCGCGACGGGGCCAGCGACGACGAGCTGGCGCGCATCCTGTCGGGCATCTGGGCCGCGCGCGGCGACAACTATTCGGAACAGCGCGGCCGCAACATGGCCGATCCGTCGCGCAAGATCGAAATGAGCTATATCGGTGGCTGACTCGGCGGCTGAATCCCGCGCGGCGCCCGTCGCGGCCGGCATTGCCGGCCTGATCCTGGCCGGCGGGCAGGGCGCCCGCATGAACGGGCAGGACAAGGGGCTGGTCATGCTACGCGGCGAACCCATGGTGGCGCACGTCGCGCGCCGCCTGGCGCCCCAGGTGGACCGGCTCATCATCAGCGCCAACCGCCACACGGAGCGCTACGCCCCCTACGGCGAGGTCGTGCGCGACGGCGAGCCGGCACTGGGCGCCTGGCAAGGGCCGCTGCTGGGCATCGCCGCGGGGCTGGCCGTGGCCGGCAGTGCGGAATGGCTGGTGGTGGCGCCCTGCGACACGCCGTTCCTGCCGTCCGACCTGGCCGCCAGGCTGGTCGCGGCGGCCTGGTCCGCGGATGCGCCGCTGGCCTATGCCGTGGCCGGCGGCCAGCGGCATTCGGCCTGCATGGCCGTGCGCGCCTCGCTATTGCCCGACCTGCTCGGCTACCTGAGAGGCGGCGACCGCAAGGTGGGTTTGTGGCAGGCCAGGATGGGCGGCGTCGAAGCCCGCTTCGACGACGCGCCCGAGGCCTTCGTGAACGTCAATACGCCCGAAGAACTGGCGGCGGCGGAACGCTACGCCAGCCAGTGACGCAGGTCGTAATAAGCGACCCGCTCTCCGTCCTGCACCAGCACGTCCGCCGCCAGGCGGGCCAGGCCGGTGGACCAGGGCAACGAACTGATCACTCCCGAACCCTGATGGCCGTAAGGCACCAGCTCGGCGCTGCCGTCGTCCGCGACGCGGCGCTGCACTCGCAGGAATTCCTCGCGGGCGTCCTGGCGCGGATGCTCGGTGCGCAGGGGCAGCTGGCTGATCGGCGGGAACAGCGTTTCGCGGCCCTGCATCCGGCGCACCAGGGGCGTGACCAGCATGGCGAACACCGCGTAGGCCGACACCGGATTGCCGGGCAGGCTCACCACGGGCTTGCCGCCGATGTTGGCCAGCGCCACCGGCTTGCCCGGCTTCATGCGCACCTTCCACAGCGACAGCTCGCCGCCCAGCGCGGCCAGCGCGGGCTTGACCAGGTCGCGTTCGCCGACCGACACGCCGCCCACGCTCAGCACCAGGTCGCAGTCGGCCAGCAGCGTCTTGAAGGCGGCCAGCAGGTCTTCCTCGGTATCGCGAGCGTGCAGGACGTGAACGGGCAGGGCGCCCATGCCGCGCGCGAGCGCGGCCAGCATGGGGCCGTTGGAGTTGTAGATCTGCTCGGTCGCGCGCGGCTGGCCGGGCAGGACCAGCTCGTCGCCGGTGGTCAGGATGCCTACGCGCAATTGGCCGAAGACGCGCACGCTGGCCAGGCCTTGCGAGGCCAGCAACGCCACGTGCGCGGCTTCGAGCAGCGTGCCCGCGGCCAGCAGCGGCGCGCCGGCCAGGGTGTCCTCGCCGCGCCGGCGGATGTGCTGGCCGGGCTTGGGCGGGCGCGAGATTTCGACCTGGTTGTCGGCTTCCGTGGTGTCTTCCTGCATGACGACGGTGTCTGCGCCGTCGGGGATCACGCTGCCGGTGAACAGGCGGATGGCATGGCCGGGCTTGAGCGGCTCGGGCACGTCGCCGGCGTAGCAGCGCTGCTGGATGGGCAGCCGCACGCCGGCGCCCCAGTCGGCCGCGCGCAGCGCGTAGCCGTCCATGGCGCTATTGTCGGCCGGGGGGATGTCCACGGTCGCGTCGAGATCGCCGGCCAGCACGCGGCCGGCGGCGTCCGCCAGGCTGACTTCCTCGTGGCGCTGCAACGGGCCGGCGGCGTTGGCCAGCAGGGTCTGGGCTTGATCGAAATCCAGCATGGGTCAGTTGTCTTCTTCGCGGTTCTTGAAATGGGTGGCGAAATTGCAGGGCCGATGGCGGCTGTCGAGCTGCTCCAGGAGAATGCGCTCCCAGGCGGTCTCGCACGCATTGTTGGAGCCCGGCAGGCAGAAGATCAGCGTTTGGTTGGCGGAGCCGGCGAAGGCCCGGGACTGGATGGTGGAGCTGCCGATCTCGGTATGGGAAATCTGGCGGAAGAGCTCCCCGAAGCCGGGAATTTCACGGTCCAGCAGGGGCAGCACGGCCGCGGGCGTGTAGTCGCGGTGCGAGAAGCCGGTGCCGCCGGTCGTGAGAATGACCTGGACTTCGGGGTCGGCGATCCAGTCGCTCAGGATGCGGCGGATCTGGTAGACGTTGTCCTTGACGATGTCGCGGCGCACGCATTGATGGCCGGCCCGGGCCAGGTTCTGGGCGAGCAGGTTGCCGGACGTGTCGTCGCCCGCGCTGCGGGTATCGCTGACCGTCAGCACGGCGCAGGCCAGCGAAACGGGGCTTTCGTCGCTCATGGATGCTCCTTCTTTGTCGTTGAGGATTTTTTGCCGCTGGGCCGCCCCGAGGCAAAAACGGCCCCCTCGGGGGGCAGCAAGCGCGTAGCGTGCGGCGTGGGGGCCTTTTCATCCCAGGACTGCGTGCGGTCCTGGTCGGATTGGCGTTGTTCCACCCAGAAGCTGCCGCCGTCCGCGAGGGTTTCGCGCTTCCAGAAGGGCGCGCGCGTCTTGAGCGCGTCGATGATGTATTCACAGCCGCGGAAGGCGTCGCCGCGGTGGGCGCTGGCCGCCGCCACGAAGACGATCTGCGCGTTGCGCGGCAGCGCGCCGACGCGGTGCACGATCACGGTGCCGTCGAGGCTCCAGCGGGCCCGGGCGGTGGCGGCGATCTCTTCGAGCTCGCGCTCGCACATGCCGGGATAGTGTTCGAGAAAGAGCGTGTCGGTGGGCGAATCGGGCGCGTAGTCGCGCACGTAGCCCACGAAGGTGACGATGCCGCCCACGCCCGGCCCGGCGCGCTCGCGCAGCGCGGCCGTGAGCGCGGCGCCGTCGAAATCGGCTTCCTGGACGCTGATCATGGCGTTCACCCTCCGGTGACGGGTTCGAAAACCGCGACCTCGTCGCCCGCGCGGATGGGGGCGGAGGGCTTGGCGTGCGTCTGGTTGATGGCCAGTTTCAGGCGCGCCGCCGGGGCCAGCTGGGGATAGCGTTCGCCCAGGGCCGCGAGCAGTTGCGCGCCGGTGGAATCGCCTTCCACGGGCCAGGATTCGGAGCGCTTGCCGACCAGCTCGGCCACGCGCGCGAAGTAGAGAAGATTAATCGTTGCGCCACTCACCGCTTTTTCCTCCCGCCTTGTACTTAAGGCGAACATGTTCGATCACGATGCCCTTGTCGGCGGCCTTGCACATATCGTAGATGGTCAGCGCCGCCACGCTGCACGCCGTCATGGCTTCCATTTCCACGCCCGTCTTGTAACTGGTGCGGCAGGTGGCCAGGATGTCGATGCGGTGCGCGTCGTCGTTCAGCGCGAACTCGACGCCGACGAAGGACAGCGGCAGGCTGTGGCAGAGCGGGATCAGCTCGGCGCAGCGCTTGGCGGCCAGGATGGCGGCCACGCGGGCGGTATTGAGGACCTCGCCTTTGCCCTGGCCCGGCTGGGTCAGCAGGCCGTAGGCCACGGCGTTCATGCGCACGGCGGCGGTGGCGATGGCCACGCGCTCGGTATCCGTCTTGGCGATGACGTCGACCATGCGGACCTGGCCGGCTTCATCCAGGTGGCTCAAGGTAGGGGTGGACGTGGACATGAGGATCGGGAGCGATAATTGTTAATGATTGAAAAGAGCGGCCCCGGCTGGCCGGGCACGGCCGCTGATACGCCTATGATAGACGAGCGGTGCAGGGGGCGCGATAATCGCGCCTGTAGTCATTAGAAGGACGGGATCGCACGGCCTTCAATTCGTATCAGGAGACGCGCAATGCCCTTGCGGATGCCAAAACTTCGGTTCACACGCCGGGTCGGCAAAATTCTTCTGGGCATCGCGGCATTCGTACTGGTTGTTTTCGGCATCGCCGCCTGGCAGGTCCCCAAGATCCTGGGCAATGTCCTGACGCAAGACGTCTCCAAGATGATCGGGCGCGACGTCTCCGTCGGCAAGATCACGTTCAATCCCTTCACGCTGACCATCCGCGCGCGAGACCTCGCCGTGGCCCAGCCCGGCTCGCAGACCCCGCTGCTGACGCTGGCGGAACTGGACGCCAGCGCTGCCTGGACCTCCCTGTTCTGGTTCGCGCCCGTCGTCGATCGACTGACGCTGCGCGAGCCTAACATCGCCATCGTCCGCGAAGACGTCACGCGCTTCAATTTCTCTGATATTCAGCAACGCGTGGCCGAATTGACGGCCGCCAAGCCCGAAGAACCGCCCAAGCCGGACGAGGGCCTGCCCCGTTTCTCGCTGAACAACATGGTCATCGAGAACGGCTCCATCACGCTCGACGACAAGGTCACGGGCCGCAAGCAGGTCGTGGACGAGCTGGGCGTGGGCGTGCCGTTCATCTCCACCTTCGGGTACGCCACCGATATCGACGTCCAGCCCCGCCTGCACCTGCGGATCAACGGCAGCCCCTTCGACCTCACCGGCGTGGCGCGTCCGTTCGACGTGGTGCCGTCGTCCACCTTGCGGGTGGCCTTCGACGGCCTGCAGCTGGAGAAGTGGGCCGACGTCTGGCCCATGCCGCTGCCGTTCAAGGTGGAAAGCGCGCTGCTGGATTCCAACCTGCAAGTGGTCTTCGAGCAGCCCAAGGACGCCCCGCCCAAGATCCGCGTCGTGGGCGACCTGGGGCTGCGCCGGCTCGACCTGCGCGATACCGAGGGCCAGGGCCTGGCGGCCTGGAGCGCGCTGACCGTCAGCCGCCTGGAACTGGAACCCATCGCGCGCCGCGTCTACGTGGGCGAGGTCGGGCTCTGGGCGCCGCAGATCCACGTGCGGCGCCACGCCAACGAGCATTTGAACTGGCTGGACGTGGTGGCCCAGCTCAAGCAGCTGGGCGGCGTCGAGCCGACCGCCACGCCGGTGGCCGACAAGCTCAGGAAGGCCAGCGGGCTGAAACCCGCGGGCCAGGCGGCGCCCGCCGCGCCTGCCAACGGCGCGGCCCCTGCGGCGCCTGCCAATGGCGCCGCTCCCGCCGCGCCCGGCGCGACCGCGCCCGCTGCGTCCACCAAGGAAGCGGTTCCTGCCGCGACCGCGCCCGCTGCGTCCGCCAAGGAGGCTGCTCCCGCCGCGACTGCGCCTGCTGCGTCCGCGACCGCTCCCGCTGCGTCCAACCAGGCGGCCACTCCGGCCGCGACCGCGCCCGCCGCCCCCGCCAACGGGGCCGCTCCGACCACTCCCGCCGCCCCCGCCAATGGCGCGGCTACGCCTGCCGCTCCCGCCGACGGGGGCGCGCCGGCCGCGCCAGCGCCCGAGCCCACGTCCGGGGAATGGAAGGTGACCCTGGACGCCTTCAACCTGCATGAAGGCGAGCTGTACGTCACCGACGCGATCAGCAAGCTGGACTACGTCATCACCGGCCTGGCCGCCACGGTCGAGGGCGTGGCGCTGCCGCAGGTCAAGGACGAGCCCATCAACCTGTGGCTGACTATGGACAACAGCACCGACGGCGGCTGGCTGCGCGCCAAGGGGCCGCTGGTCCTGAAGCCGCTGTCGCTGGAGCTGGGCGTGCGCCTGGGCAACGTGGCGCTGGCGCCGCTGGCCCCGGCCGTGCGCAGCGCGGCGCCGATTACGCTGCTCGACGGCCGGCTGGCCGCGGCGGCCCAGGTGCACGTGCGCGAGCTGAACGGCGCCGTGGACGCCTCCGCGACCGCGGCGCAGGCCGACCTGACCCAGTTCAAGGCGCGCGACGAATCCCTCAAGCCCGCGCTGGACATCGCCTTGCAGAGCCTGCGCGTGACCGCCGACCGGCTCGCCATGGGGCCGGGCCAGAGCAACTTCACACTGGCGGCCGCCGGCATCCAGGGCAACGGCAAGCTGGACCTGAAGGGCGCATTCACGCCGCAGCCGCTGACGGTCAAAACCTCCGTGGACCTGTCGGAACTGAATGTGGCCTCCTTCGCGCCGTACGCGGCGTCGAGCCTGAACGCCACCGTGCGCGCCATCACGCTGGGCGCGAAGGGCGACGCGGAATTCGCGGCCGCGGCCGGCAATACGCCGATGAAGGCGGGCTGGAAGGGCGGCGTCGAAATCACGGGCGTGGACCTCCAGGACCGGGTCAACAACGACGACTTCCTGAATTGGAAGCGGCTCGGCTTCTCCGGCATGGACATCTCGGTGGCCGGCGACAAGATCGGCGCCAAGCTGGGCGACATCGCGCTGGAAGACTTCTACGGCCGCGTGCTGCTCAACGCGCAGGGTCGGCTGAACGTCATGGACCTGGTGGCCGCGCCCGGCCAGGCCGGCGGATCCATCACGCAGGACACGCAGACCCCGGGCCGCAACGCCGCGCCGCCGCCGGCCGCTCCCGCCAAGGGCGGCGCCGGCAGCGCCATGCCCGACATCTCGGTCAACAGCGTCACCCTGAATCGCGGCCGCATGACCTTCACCGACCGCTTCGTGAAGCCCAACTACGTGGCCGAACTGTCCAGCATCGAAGGGTCGATCACGGCGGTCTCGTCCACCAATCCCCAGCCCGCCAAGGTCAAGGTCACCGGCCGCGTCTACACCACGGCGCCGCTGTCGATCAGCGGCATCGTGCAGCCCTTCGCCAAATACCTCACCCTGGACCTGAAGGCCACGGCCAAGGGCGTGGACCTGCCGCGTTTCAACACCTATTCCGCCAAATACGTGGGCTATCCGATCAAGCGCGGCAAGCTCTCGGTCGACCTGGAATACAAGATCAAGGACCGCGCGCTGCAGGCCACCAACCACGTGGTGCTCAACCAGCTCACCTTCGGCGACAAGACCAACAGCCCCGACGCCACCAAGCTGCCCGTGCTGCTCGCGGTGGCCCTGCTGAAAGACTCGCGCGGCAACATCGACATCAACCTCCCGATTTCCGGATCGCTGGACGATCCCGAGTTCTCGGTGGGCGGAATCGTCGTCCGCGTGCTGATGAACCTGGTGGTCAAGGCCGTGACCTCGCCCTTCAGCCTGCTGGCCTCGGCCTTCGGCGGCGGCGAGGAACTCTCCTACGTCGAGTTCGCGCCCGGCAGCGCGGCGCTGACCGACGACAGCCAGCAGCGCATCGATACGCTGATCAAGGCGCTGACGGACCGCCCGGCGCTGAAGATGGACATCAGCGGCCGCGCCGATCCCAAGACCGACATGGAAGGCCTGCGCCAGGCCTGGATCGAGGACCAGATCCGCGCCGCCAAGGCCGCCGACACGGCGCCGCGCGGCAAGAAGCCGAACCCGGCCGGCGTCCAGGTGTCGGCCGCCGAGCGCGCCAAGTACCTCGAAGAGGTCTACGATGACGCGGATATCAAGGATAAGCCGCGCAACTTCATCGGCATGGCCAAGTCGGTCCCGGCCGCGCAGATGGAGGAGATGCTACGCGGCGTCGCGCCCGTCGGCGAAGAGCAGCTGCGGCAATTGGCGGATGCCCGCGCGCAGGCGGTTTATGAGAAGCTGCAAGCCCAGGAAGGACTCGCGGAACGGGTGTTCATCGTTGCGCCGCAACTGGACGCCGATGGCATCAAGGACGAGGGGCTGCCCTCGCGCGTGGACTTCTCCCTGAAGTGAACCAGGCTGGTCCCGATGGCGGTGCAAGGCCGCCTTGCGCCAGCTTTTTGCCAGGAGATTCTCGATGAATGACCAGGACGCGCACTTCGACAGCCTGCTTCCGCCCCTGAGGCTGGACCGGCGGGGTTTCATCGCCACCACCGTGGCCACGGGTTTTTCGCTGGCGGCCGGCCAGGCGGTGGCGCAGACCACCATATCCACCGACGCCGGCGGCCTCGTGGCCGGCAAGATCGACATCCCGACCCAGGACGGCAAGATCCCCGCCTACCGCGCCGCGCCGCAGGGCAAGAAGGGCCTGCCCACCGTGATGGTGGTGTCGGAGATCTTCGGGGTGCACGAGTACATCCAGGACGTCTGCCGGCGGCTGGCCCACCAGGGCTACCTGGCCATCGCGCCCGAACTGTTCGCCCGCCAGGGCGACCCGTCCAAGTACACCGACATCCCCAAGCTGCAGGCCGAAGTGATCAGCAAAGTGCCCGACGCCCAGGTCCAGCGCGACCTGGACACGACGGCAGCCTGGGCCGCCGCCAACGGCGGCGATCCGGACCGCCTGGGCATCGTGGGTTTCTGCTGGGGCGGCCGCCAGGTCTGGCTGTACGCCGCCCACAACCCGAAGCTGAAGGCCGGCGCCGCCTGGTACGGCCAACTGGGCGGACAGCCCAGCGAACTGAAGCCCCGATCGGTGCTGAGCGAGGTCAACGCGCTGAAGGCCAAGGTGCTGGGCGCGTACGGCGGCAAGGACGCCGGGATTCCGATGGCGGACGTCGACAAAATGCGGCTGGAGCTGGCGCAAGGCCCCGCGGCCGCCAAGGGCTCGCGGATCGACGTCTATCCCGACGCGCCGCACGCCTTCCACGCCGACTACCGGCCGTCCTACCGGAAGGCCGAGGCGGAGCAGGCCTGGACGCGAATGCTGGATTGGTTCAAGCAGAACGGGCTCTGAGCGTCGCGGGTCGAGGCGGGCTTGGCGATCACCGACTTACGGCCGGCCGGGGGGCGACGGACGCCTGAAGCACTCAAAGAAACCTACTGCGCCTTCTCCCCCGGCAACCCATCGCTGACCTCCGCCAACGCCCTCTTCATTTCCTCATACCCCATCACCCTCTCATTCTGAAACCCGCCCAGCACCCCCCGGCACCCATCCACGCCGGATCGCTTCATCTCGTCCATCATGGCCTTCCCCTCCGCCTGCCCCTTCTGGAACAGCGCGTCATAGGCGGCCGGGGAAAATCCGTATTCCTGGGCGTACTGGAGCAGATTCTTGCGGGAGGTGGCCTGGTGCTGGGCCAGGTCGGGTTCGGAAGCCCCGCAGGCGCGGGCGGCGCCGTTGGAGGCGCCGGCGGCCATGACGAAAGAGTCGTACTGGACCTGCTCGCTGGCGTCCGGGGCCGCCCAGGCGGGGGAGGTGGCGCCCAGCATCCAGGCCAGGCCGATCAAGATCTTGCGCATCGGTGGATCTCCGCTAGGGCCTGTTAACACTAAAAGGAGCCTCGCACAGGCCCGTAATCGGGCGCCTCTCTGCGTTGCGAATGCTCGCCGTGGTCTCGCCACGACTGCGCTTCGCGCCTTGATAACCGCCCATTGGGGTACTCATGCGAGGCTCCTTTTAGTGTTAACAGGCCCTAGAGGCCCGGGCGCCGGCCGGCAAGGATTTCCGTCACATTATGGCAATCAGCCGTTTCGGCGCCATGAGGGGCCGGTGTGGAGTCGTTTCAGACTGTTCATCTTCTTTTCCCGGACCTCGCCTGGCAGCAAGGCGGCCGCGCAGGAACTATGATGGAGCCTGTGGGGCGCTCCTGCCCCAATGCATTGCCCTTTTACCCTTGGAGATCCCCCATGACGATCAAAGTCGGCGACCGCGTGCCGGATGGCACCCTGACCGAATTCATCGAAACCGAAACCGCCGGCTGCTCGCTGGGCCCCAACGCGTTCCAGGTCGCCGACCTGGCCCGCGGCAAGACCATCGCGTTGTTCGCCGTGCCGGGCGCCTTCACGCCCACCTGCTCGGCCAAGCATCTGCCGGGTTACGTGGAACAGGCCGCGGCCCTGAAGGCCAAGGGCGTCGATGAAATCTGGTGCGTGTCCGTCAACGATGCGTTCGTCATGGGCGCCTGGGGCCGCGAACAGAAGACCGACGGCAAGGTCCGCATGCTGGCCGACGGTTCCGCCCTGTGGACCCAGGCCCTGGGCCTGGAGCTGGACCTGATCCAGCGCGGCATGGGCGTGCGCTCGCAGCGCTACTCGGCCCTGATCGTCGACGGCGTGGTCAAGCAACTCAACATCGAGGCGCCTGGCAAGTTCGAAGTCAGCGACGCCGCCACGATGCTCTCCCAAGCCTGACCCAACGCAGTTCCCGTTTTACCGCTTAACGCGGCGGGCCGCCTTCGCGGCCCGCCGCGCTGCCGCCAGCAGCGGTTGCCCACGCCATGCTCGCCACCCTCTCCTCATTCTCGTCGCTCTATTTCGCGACCTTGCTGATGCTCATCGGCACGGGTCTTTTCAACACCTACATGGGCCTCAGGCTGACGGCGCAGTCCGTCAGCGAAGTGTGGATCGGCGCCCTGATCGCCGGCTACTACCTGGGCCTGGTGTGCGGGGCGCGGCTCGGCCACAAGCTGATCATCCGGGTGGGCCACATCCGGGCGTTCGTCGCCTGCGCGGCCATCGCCACCAGCATGATCCTGGCCCAGACCCTGGTGGAATCCATGCCCTTGTGGCTGGTGTTCCGCGTCATTTCCGGCATCGTCATGGTGACCGAGTTCATGGTCATCGAAAGCTGGCTCAACGAGCAGACCGAAAACCATCAGCGCGGACGCGTCTTCTCCGTCTACATGGTCGTGTCCGGCCTGGGCACGGTGCTGGGGCAACTGGCCCTGACCGCCTACGCCACGCTGGACCTGCGGCCCCTGACCCTGGTGGCGATGTGCCTGGTGCTGTGCCTGGTGCCCATCGCCGTCACGGCGCGCTCGCACCCGCCCACGCCGCTGCCCGCGCCGCTGGACATCCGTTTCTTCATGCGGCGCGTGCCGCTGTCCATGACGGTGCTGTTCGTGGCGGGCAACCTGTCCGGGGCCTTCTACGGCCTGGCCGCGGTCTATGGCGCCAAGCACGGGCTTTCCACCTCGCAGGCGGCCATCTTCGTGGCGGCAGCCGTAACCGCCGGCCTGCTCTCGCAATGGCCCATGGGCTGGCTGTCCGACCGTATCAACCGCGCCGGCCTGATCCGCTTCAACGCCTTGCTGCTGGTGCTGCTGCCCACCGTGATGTGGGGCTGGATCACGCTGCCGTACTGGGCGCTGGTCGCCATGTCCTGTGTCTTCGGCGTGCTGCAGTTCACCCTGTATCCGCTGGGCGCGGCGTTCGCCAACGACCACGTCGAATCCGAGCGCCGGGTCAGCCTGTCGGCGGTGCTGCTCATGACCTACGGCGTGGGTGCCTGCGTGGGCCCCATGATCGCCGGGGTGCTGATGTCCGTCGCCGGCCCCAGCATGTACTACGTGTTCATCTCGGCCTGCGCCCTGATCCTGGTCTGGCACGTGCGGCCCACGCGCGTCACCGGCGCCCACCAGGTCGACGAAGCGCCGACGCACTTCGTGCCCATGCCCGACACCCTGCAAAGCTCGCCCGCCGCGGCGGTGCTGGATCCCCGCGTGGATCCCGAGAACGACATCGCCATGGAAATGGCGCATCCCGATCCTTCGGCCGCGCCGCCCGCGGCCGACCCCGCGCCGGTGCCGCAGGACCCGCCCCAGGCCGAGGACGACGCCGACGCCGAACGCCAGGTCCGCACCGGCACTTGAGCCGGCGATGGCGCCCTTACCAGGGCGCCATCAGCACGATGGCCCCCAGCGCCAGGGCGATGCCCAGCAGGTTGAGCCGCGACAGCGGCTCGCGGAAGGCGAGCGCGCCGACCAGCGTGCCCAGCGTGATCACGCCCATGTTCATCGAGGCGAACACCAGCGCGGGATGCTCGGGCAGCGACTGGTGCGCGCGGATGTAGGTCAGGATATTGCCGAAGTTCGCCAACCCCAGCACCACGCCGGCCGCCAGGTGCCTGGCCTGGCAGCGCACCCGCCGCAGCAGCAGGTAGGCCAGCATCAGCAGCCCCGCGATGACGAAGGCCAGGAGCAGCCCGCCCGCGAAGGCGGTTCCCGCGCGGGCCACCTGCTTGAAGAGGATGTCGATGACGCCATAGCCCAGCCAGACGGCCAGCGGCCACAGCCAGGCGGCCCGGCCGTGGTCGGGATCCGCGGCTGCGTTGGCGGGCCCCTGGACGGGACCCACGCGGCGCAGCAGGCAGGTCAGCGCGCCGGCGGCCAGCAGCGTCGCGACCAGCTTGCGGGCGCTGGGCGGCTCGCCGAACAGCAGGAAGGCCGCCAAGAGCGGAATGAACAGCGACAGCCGCTGGGCGGCGTCGCTGCGCACGATGCCGGCATGGCGCACGGCCGCGGCCATCGCCAGGAACACGCTGGGCAACAGCACGCCCAGCGCGGCCAGCACCAGCCAGGGCGTGCGCGGCGTGAGCAGCCCGGCGGCATCGGGCCGCAGCACGGCCCAGCAGAGCAGGGCGGCCACCAGGTAGTTCATGGCGATGGCTTGCCGCACGTCCACCTGCCAGCGCCGGGCCAGCTTCAGCAGCACGGCCACGGTCACGCTGCAGGCCACGCTGGCCAGCAGGTACAGGAGGCCCGGGGTCAGCGGCACGCTGCCGCTTCCTGGCCGGCATGGCCGGCCGCGTCGATCCGCATGCCCAGGCGCGCCAGGAGGCGCTGGTCGGCTTCCATCTGGGGATTGGCGGTGGTCAGCAGCGCATCGCCGTAGAACATGGAATTGGCCCCGGCCATGAAGCACAGCGCCTGTAGCGCATCGTCCATCGCCTCGCGGCCGGCCGACAGCCGCACGGCGGCGCGCGGCATGGCGATGCGTGCCACGGCGATGGTGCGCACGAACTCGAACGGATCCAGCGCCTCCACGCCGGACAGCGGCGTGCCTTCCACCTGCACGAGGTTGTTGATCGGCACGGATTCGGGGTAGGGCTCCATGCTGGCCAACTGCGCGATCAGGCCGGCGCGTTCGCGGCGCGATTCGCCCATGCCCACGATGCCGCCGCAGCACACGTTGATGCCGGCGTCGCGCACGCGGTCCAGCGTGTCCAGGCGGTCCTGGTAGGTCCGGGTGGAAATGATCTTGCCGTAGAACTCGGGCGAGGTGTCCAGATTGTGGTTGTAGTAGTCCAACCCGGCCTGCTTGAGCTGCTCGGCCTGGCCGTCGCGCAGCATGCCCAGCGTGACGCAGGTTTCCAGTCCCAGCGCTTTGACGGCGCTGACCATCTCGGCCACGGCGTCCAGGTGGTGCGGCTTGGGGCTGCGCCACGCGGCGCCCATGCAGAAGCGCTGCGCGCCGCCGGCCTGCGCCTTGCGGGCCGCGGCCAGCACGTCGTCCAGCGGCATCAGCTTGTCGGCGTCCAGGCCGGTGTCGTAGTGGGAGGATTGCGGGCAGTAGGCGCAATCCTCGGGACAGCCGCCGGTCTTGATCGACAGCAGGCTGGACAGCTGGATGGCGTTCGGGTCGAAGTGGGCGCGGTGCGTCTGCTGGGCGCGGAACACCAGGTCCATGAAGGGCAGTTCGTAGAGCGCCAGGATGTCGGCGGCGCTCCAGGCGGGGGCCGTGCCGGGCCGGGCGGACGAGGGAACGGGGATGTAGGCGGTCTGCATGAACGGGCTCCTGTCGGTCTTGCGGAATCGAGCCGCTTGCTGGGCAAGGGCAGGATCGGCGGATCGTAAGAAGCTGCGCAGGGTTTGCGCAATGCGGGCCGTAAGGCCGAAATTAGGGGGTGGTAATGGTGTTTTTAGATGTAAATGACGGATTTTGGCGAGCGGCGATCGCTAACTCGGCCTCATCTTCGGGGATGCGGCGAGGCCGATTATTTTGAATCAAATTGTAAATTTCGAGATCACTCTGCCCGCCGCTTGTCGCTCTTGCGGCTGGTTTCATGGCCGGTGATGCCGCGGTCGCGGGCCCAGACGATGGCGGCGCTGCGGCGGTGCACGCCGATCTTGCTGTAGATCGTGGCCACGTGGTTGCGCACGGTATTGCGCGACAGCTTGAGGCCCTTGGCGATGCCGTCGTCGTCGTGGCCCTGGCACATCAGCCCCAGCACCTCGCGTTCGCGCGACGTAAGCTGGGCCAGTTCGCCCACGTCGCGGGTGGCGGGAGCGGGCTGGCGCAGCTGCGCCAGCTTTTCGATGATGCCGCGGCTGAACCAGGAGGTGTCCTGCATGACGGCCTCGATGGCGGTCAGCAGCTCGGTCTCCGAGCGTTTGCGCTCGGTGATGTCCTGCATCACGATCAGCACGCGCCGCTCGCCGCCGATCATGACGGGCTCGGCCGACACCAGGCAATCCAGTTGCCCGCCGTCGCGCGTGAGCAGCACGGCCTCCCGGTTGCGGGCGCTCTCTCCGCGCTTGAGGCTCGCGGCCATGCCTTCGTAGGGCTGCAATCCCAGATCGGTCAGGGCCTGCCCGACGCTGCTCTCCACGCTGGCGCCGACGGCCTCGGCGCAGGCGTCGTTCACTTCCAGCACGCGCAGGTTGTCGCCTTCGCACAGCGCCATGGGCACGGGCGCCAGGCGGAAGGCTTTCGAGAAGCGTTCTTCGCTTTCGCGCAAGGCGAGTTCGGTGCGCTTGCGGGCCTCCAGGTCGATGAAGGTGAACAGCATGCAGGGCTCGCCGTTCATATCGATGGGCTGTCCCGCGACGATCACGAATTTCTCGTTGCCGTCGGCCAGCTTGATCACGCCTTCGCGCTGCGCGATGGTCTGCCCTTCGTCGAGCCGCGCGACCGCCGTGTCCTTGTCCTCGCCGCCGTCCAGCACGTCCAGCTCGTAGGCCGATTTGCCCAGCACGGCCTCGCGCGTGTAGCCCGTCATTTCGAGGAACCCCTGGTTCACCTTCACGTAGCGCAGGTCGGACAGCCGACAGATCAGGGCGGGCGCGGGGTTCGCGTTGAAGGTGCGCTCGAAGCGTTGCTCGGCGTTGATCTGCTCGGTCTGGTCGTGCAGGATCAGCACGCGGAAGTCCGTGCCGTCGCTGCCTTCCAGGTTCAGGCCGCGCGCGCGCACGTTGCGCAGGAATTCCTCGTCGTCCTTGCGGCCCAGGTCCAGCAGCAGGTCCTCGAACGGCTCGGCCGCCGCCAGGCGGTCCAGCGGATACTGGCGGGCGGGCACGCGGTGGTGGTTGCGGTAGGTGCAGGTGTAGCGTTTGCGGTAGCCGGCGGGCGTGTCGCCCAGGTCTTCCAGCTGGTCCACGCCATGGAGATCGAGCGCGCTGGCGTTGGCCCAGGCGATGGCGCCATTGGCTTCCAGCAGGATGATGCCTTCGTTCAATCCAGCGATGATGCTCTGGAGGTGCTGGCGGTGCGCATGGGGGGCGGCGTTCGCTGTCACGTAGTCCTCTTCGTTTCGCGGGGCGTGAACGCAAAGGATGAAGGCGCGCCGACTTGCTGTCCAGATGTCGAAACGGACGAGTCTTAGCGGCGGGGAGGCGTGCCCCGCGCAAAAGCCGGGAGCAGAAATGCAAAAAGCTCCGGAAACCGGAGCCTTCGATGATGGCGGTAAGCGAAACCTGCGACGGGGCGCAAGGTGCTTGGCGGAGCGGACGGGGCTCGAACCCGCGACCCCCGGCGTGACAGGCCGGTATTCTAACCAACTGAACTACCGCTCCGCAGCGGTGTGCTTCAACGTCTTCAATACGCCGCGGTGTCAAGGCAGCGGGTACCACATGCCAGCGAACTGGCGTCCCCTAGGGGATTCGAACCCCTGTACTCACCGTGAAAGGGTGATGTCCTAGGCCTCTAGACGAAGGGGACCTGAACGAACAGCAATCTTACTACCGTACTGCTTACTGGTGGAGGTAAGCGGGATCGAACCGCTGACCTCTTGCATGCCATGCAAGCGCTCTCCCAGCTGAGCTATACCCCCCAGGATCCTCGTTGCCCACACTGCCGGCAACCAGGCTTCACACCCTAAAAAGCAAAAAGCCCCGAATACGGAGCTCTTGAAAGACCTCTAGCGAGAGCTTTTGGCGGAGCGGACGGGGCTCGAACCCGCGACCCCCGGCGTGACAGGCCGGTATTCTAACCAACTGAACTACCGCTCCGCAGCGGCTTACTCAACTACTTGGTCACTTCAACTGCATCTAGGTACTGCATTTACTGCTGCCAGCGAGCTGGCGTCCCCTAGGGGATTCGAACCCCTGTACTCACCGTGAAAGGGTGATGTCCTAGGCCTCTAGACGAAGGGGACCTGGAACTGCAAAACAGGTACTGCATTCTTCGCTTTGGACTGGTGGAGGTAAGCGGGATCGAACCGCTGACCTCTTGCATGCCATGCAAGCGCTCTCCCAGCTGAGCTATACCCCCGTTTCTCTAATCAATCCTCTTCAACGTCTGGCGAATTTCCTGTTTGATCGCTCACGTTTTACCGTGTGTTTTCAGCAGGTTTTCGTCTTTCGTTGCCGGTTTTGTTTAGTGCCGTTGGCGAAGAAACGAGATTATGCACGAACTAAATGGGGCGTGCAAGTCGCTTTGCCGCAAAAAGCGAAAATGTTGTGAAAAAAAGGGGGCGGGAGGCGCGTTATAGCCCTTTTTTGCGCAAATCATGCGCAATGCGGAAGCGGAATGCCCGAATCAAGCCCAGGAAAATCAAAGGCTTGCGGGAATGCTATTGTGATCGGAAAATTTTTTCCGTCGGGCACCAGAGTGGCCGGCGGCGGTGTGGCGCGCCGGCCTCGGCATTCGCGGCAGCGTTGCGCCGGCCTGGACTTCCGACAGGGATATCGCGCGATGAGCAGCAAAACCTCTTTTCCCACTCGCCCGCTGGGCCGTACCGGCATGGCGATCACGCGCATCGGCCTGGGCGCCTGGGCCATGGGCGGCAACGGCTGGGCCGTGGGCTGGGGGCCGCAGGACGATGCCGATTCGATCGCCGCGATCCGTCGCGCGGTGGAGCGCGGCATCAATTGGATCGATACGGCGGCGGTGTACGGGCTGGGCCATTCCGAGGAAATCCTGCGGCAAGCCCTGGCGCAGATGGCGCCCGGCGAGCGGCCGTACGTGTTCACCAAGTGCGGCCTGACCTGGTCGGCCGAGCAGCCTCGGGCCATGCCTCGCCGCACGGGCGCGCCGGCCAGCATCCGCCGGGAAATCGACGGCTCGCTGCGGCGCCTGGGCGTGGAGCGCATCGATCTCTACCAGATGCACTGGCCCGCCGGCGACGGCACGCCGCTGGAGGCGTACTGGCAGGAACTGCTGGACCTGAAGCGGGAAGGCAAGGTCGGGGCGGTGGGGCTGTCGAACCACAATCTCGCGCAATTGCAGGATGCCGAGGCCCTGGGCCACGTGGACACGCTGCAGCCGCCGTTCTCGGCCATCCAGCGCGCCGCCGGCGGCGACCTGATCCCGTGGTGCGCCCGCAACGGCACCGGCGTCATCGTCTATAGCCCGATGCAGTCCGGCCTGCTGACCGGCCGCTTCAGCGCGGACCGGGCCCGCGCGCTGCCGCAGGACGATTGGCGCTCGCGCCACGCGGAATTCGCTTCGCCCAATCTCGAACGCAACCTGGCGCTGGCCGAAGCCTTCAAGCCGATCGCGGAGCGCCATGGCACGACGGTCGCCGCCGTGGCGGCGGGCTGGACGCTCGCCTGGCCCGGCGTGACGGGCGCCATCGTGGGGGCGCGCAACGCGGCCCAGGTGGACGGGCTCTTGGGCGCCGCCGAACTGGAGCTGGACGGCGACGACATGGACGCCATCGCCGAGGCGATCGAGGAGATGGGCGCCGGAACGGGGCCGCTGCGGCCGCCCGAGGAGAGCGGCGCGCTGCCGGCCAATCTGTTCGCCTGAGGCGGGCTTCGCCCCGGCGAGGCCGGCGGTTCAGCCCCGTCGGGTCCGGCGGCCGCTGCCGACGGCCGCGATCAGCGCCAGGCCGATCAGGGCCAGGGCCGTCTTGTCGCCGAAGCGCGCATAGGGCGTAAGGCCGCTCATGCCCTGCACCGACACCGGCAGCACGCCGGCCTGCAGCGGCGCGAGCTGCGCCGCCACGCGGCCGCGGGCGTCGATGGCGGCGGTAATGCCGGTGTTGGTCGAGGTCAGCATGGGGCGCGCGGTCTCGATGGTGCGCAGGCGGCCGATCTGCAGATGCTGGCGCAGCGCCCAGGTGTCGCCGAACCAGCCCAGGTTGCTCACGTTCACCAGGATGGTCGCGCCGGGTTCGCCGTTGGGGCCGGGCTGCAGCGCGGGCAGCAGGTCCGGACCGAACAGGTCTTCGTAGCAGATGTTGAACGCGATGTGCTGGCCGCCCACGGGGAAGGGCGTCTGGCGCGGGGCGCCGCGGTCGAAATCGCCCAGCGGGATGTTCAGCATGTCGACGAACCAATGGAAGCCCGGCGGCACGTATTCGCCCCAGGGCACCAGGTGGCGCTTGTCGTAGCGCATCGCGGTGGTGCCGGTCATGAGCTGCTCGACCGGCGTGTTGCCGTCGAAGCCCATGACGCTGTTGGTGTAGCGGTCGCGGCCGTCGACGCGGTCGTGCAGCGGCACGCCCATCGCGATGACGGTGTTGCGCTGCGCGGCCACGCTGCGCCAGGTATCCCAGATGCGCGGATCGAGCTGGTCCTGGAAGATGGGCAGCACGGTTTCGGGCAGGATGACCAGCTGGGGCGCGGGCACGCCGGGCGCCGGCGCCATGGCGGTCAGGTCGAGGTGGCGGACCAGGCTTTGTTCAAGCAGGGCGGGATCGAATTTCTGCGATTGCTCGATGTTGCCCTGGACCAGCCGCACGTTCAGCGGATCGCCCGAGGGCGCGGACCAGTCGATGCGGGACAGGGGCCAGCCGGCCGCGGCCAGCGCCAGCGCGATGCCGGCGGCCAGGGCGTGGCGCGAGCCGGGGCCGGTTTTCCTGGCGGGTTGCCACAGGCTGGCGACCGCGGCCGCGACGAAGGCCGAGAGGAACGCCATGCCGTGCACGCCCAGCAGCGGCGCCCAGCCGGCGATCGGGCCGTCGATCTGCGCGTAGCCGATGTTGAGCCAGGGAAAGCCCGTGAGCAGCACGGCGCGCAGCCATTCGAACGCGGCCCACATGGCGGCCCAGGCCAGCGTGCCCGACAGGATGCGCGACGGCGAGGCGTCGGCCGACAGCGGCGCGTAGCGGCGCGCCAGCGCGCTGGCGCAGGCCGGGAACAGCGCCAGGAATGCCGACAGGGCCAGCACGGCGGCCACCGACAGCGGCGCGGACAGGTCGCCGTAGCGGTGCAGGCTGATGAAGATCCAGTACAGGCCCAGCGCATAGGTGGCGAAGCCGAACAGCCAGCCCCGCGCCCAGGCCTGCCGGGCCGAGGGCGCGTAGAGCGTCACGCGCGCGGCGACGGCCAGCATCAGGATCTGGGTCGCGGCCAGCGCCCAGTCGGGCAGGGGGCCGGGCGAGAAGGTCAGGGCGTGCACGGCGCCGGCCAGCAGGAGGCCGGCGGCGCCGCGCAGGAAACGGCCGCGCGGGGAACTCGTCATGCGTCGGAAGAAGACGGGGAGGCTTGGGAAGGGGCGTTGCGCTTGACGCGCAGCCAGATGGCGCGGCGCGCGTCGCCGCGGGCCACTTCGAGACGCAGGCCGTCGAACTCGGCGGTATCGCCGCGGCGCGGGATGCGGCCCAGCTGGCCGCCCATCCAGCCGCCGACGCTGTCGTATTCGTCGTCGGGCAGTTGGCAGCCGAACACTTCGTTGAAGTGCGAGATGTCGGTGGCCGCGAGCACGCGCCACTGGTTCTCGCCCTCGGGGAAGATCGAGTCTTCCTCGGTTTCGTCGAATTCGTCTTCGATGTCGCCGACGATCTGCTCCAGCACGTCTTCCATCGTGACCAGGCCGGAAATGCCGCCATGCTCGTCGATGACGATGGCCTGGTGGTTGCGGCTGGCGCGGAACTCGTGCAGCAGCACGTTCAGGCGCTTGGACTCCGGGATGAACACGGCCGGGCGCACCAGCGTGCGCACTTCGATGCCGGGTTCCAGCATGCAGCGCAGCAGGTCCTTGGCCAGCAGGATGCCGATGATGTTGTCGCGGTCGCCCTCGTAGACGGGAAAGCGCGAATGGGCGGTTTCGATCACCGAGGCCACGAGGTAGGGAATGGGCTGCGTGACGTCCAGCAGATCCATGCGCGAACGCGGGACCATGATGTCGCCCACGGTGCCCTCGGACACGGCGAGCGCGCCCTTGATCATCTTGTAGGACTCCGCGTCGAGCAACTGGCGGTCGTGCGCGGCTTCCAGAACGGCCTTGATGCCTTCGCGGTCCTCGGGCTCGCGGCGCACGAGGGAAAGCAGGCGGTCTAGAAGGGATTTGGTGGCGGGTTTGGATGAGCGAGCAGGCGTCGCTTCGGGGGCAGGATAAGGGTCAGACATCGTCCGGGAGGACAAGTTGGGGAAGAGCCAGCATAACCGATACTGGCTTCCAGAATGTAACCGCGGGGTCCAAAATGAGGTGAACCGCCGCCATCTGCGCCTTGCTGCACGCCAATTTCGGCGTTTTCCCTGGGATCAACCCTAAGAAAAAAGCGCCCCTCGGGCCGAGGCCGCGGGGGATCAGGCCTCGACGTAGGGATCGGCGATGCCCATGGCCGCCAGGGTGGCGGTTTCCAGGGTTTCCATGCGGCGGGCGTCGCGGGCCTTGACGTGGTCGTAGCCCAGCGAGTGCAGCACGCCGTGGATGGTGAGGTGGGCGGCGTGGTCCAGCAGTTCCTTGCGCTGTTCCCGCGCCTCGCGCACCAGCACCGGCACGCACATGACGATGTCGCCGCGGGCCACGCCCAGCGGATCCACGCCATATTCGAAGGTGAGCACGTTGGTGGCGTAGTCGCGGCCGCGGAAATCGCGGTTCAGGCGCCGGCCCTCGGCCGCGCCGACCAGGCGCAGGCTGAGTTCCGCGCCCGAGAAGGCCACGAGGCCGTCCGCGGCCGCGCCCGCCAGCGCGCGCTCGGCCCAGCGGCGCAGCCGCCAGCGCGGCAGGCGCGCTTCCTGCACGCCGTACTGCACGGACAGGGACAGATCAGGCTTCATTTTCGGAGGCGCGGTCGTAGGCGTCGACGATGCGGGCGACCAGGGGATGGCGCACCACGTCTCGGCTGGTGAATCGGGTGGTGGCGATGCCCTGCACGTCGTGCAGCACCTTCACCGCATGGGCCAGCCCGCTGTCCTGGCCGCGCGGCAGGTCCACCTGCGACGGGTCGCCGGTGATGACGGCCTTGCTGCCGAAGCCGATCCGGGTCAGGAACATCTTCATCTGTTCCGGCGTGGTGTTCTGCGCTTCGTCGAGGATGACGAAGGCATGGTTCAGCGTGCGGCCGCGCATATAGGCCAGCGGCGCGATCTCGATCGTCTGCTTTTCGAACAGGCGCTGCACCTTCTCGAAGCCCATCAGGTCGTAGAGCGCGTCGTACAGCGGGCGCAGGTACGGGTCCACTTTCTGCGCCAGGTCGCCGGGCAGGAAGCCGAGCCGTTCGCCGGCTTCGACCGCGGGGCGGGTCAGCACCAGGCGCTGCACCGTGTCGCGCTCCATCGCGTCGATGGCGCAGGCCACGGCCAGCCAGGTCTTGCCGGTGCCGGCGGGGCCGACGCCGAAGGTGATGTCGTGCTTGAGGATGTTGTTCAGGTAGTCGCGCTGGCGCGGCGTGCGCGGGCGCAGGTCACTGCGTTTGGTGCGCAGCGCGATGCCGTCGCTCTCGTCGTCCAGGGCGGGCAGCGGGTCCATTTCCTGGGCCAGCTCTTCCTTCAGCTTCTCTTCCTGCCGGCCGACGCCGATCTCGACGAGCCCCAGCTGGATGTCGTCGACCGACAGCGCGCGGTGCACGGCCTGCTCATGGAAGCGGCGCAGCACGCGCGAAGCCAGCTCGGCCAGCTCGCCCTCGATGGTGACCCGGCTGCCGCGGCGCGAGAGCTTGACGCTCATGCCGTCGGCCAGCTGGCGCAGGTTTTCGTCGAGCGGGCCGCAGAGGTTGGCCAGATGGGTGTTGTCGCCGTCCAGGGTGACGACGACGGGCATGCTGCGACGGGCGCGGGAGCGGGGAGTGGTCATTCGGCCTCTTGGGAAACGCGGTCCACGTCGGCTACCCGGGCGCGCAGCGAATTGGTGTGCGCTTCGGTGATGATGACGTCGACCATTTGTCCGATGAGCCGCGCGGGCGCGGCGAAGTTCACGATGCGGTTGTTCTCGGTGCGGCCCATCAGTTCGTTCGGGTCGCGGCGCGAGGGGCCTTCCACCAGCAGGCGCTGGCGCGTGCCGATCATGTTGCGGGCGATCTGCGCGGCCTGCTCGTTGATCAGCGCCTGCAGGCGTTGCAGGCGGCGCAGCTTCACGTCCTGGGGCGTGTCGTCGTGCAGGTCGGCCGCGGGGGTGCCCGGGCGGCGCGAATACACGAACGAGAACGAGGTGTCGAAGTCCACGTCCTCGATCAGCTTCATGGTCTTTTCGAAGTCTTCCTCGGTTTCGCCGGGAAAGCCCACGATGAAGTCCGAGGACAGCGTCAGGTCGGGCCGGGCGGCGCGCAGGCGGCGCACGACGGACTTGAATTCCAGCGTGGTGTAGCCGCGCTTCATGGCGGCCAGCACGCGGTCGCTGCCGGCCTGCACCGGCAGGTGCAGGAACGACACCAGCTTGGGCAGGCGGGCGTAGGCGTCCACCATGCGCTGGGTCATTTCCTTGGGGTGCGAGGTGGTGTAGCGGATGCGCTCGATGCCCGGGATTTCATGCACGTATTCCAGCAGCATGGCGAAGTCGGCGATCTCGCTGGTGTCGGCCATGCGCCCGCGGTAGGCGTTCACGTTCTGGCCCAGCAGCGTCACTTCCTTCACGCCCTGGTCGGCCAGGTCCGCGACCTCGACCAGCACGTCCTCGAAGGGGCGCGAGACTTCCTCGCCGCGCGTATAGGGCACCACACAGAAGCTGCAATACTTGCTGCAGCCTTCCATGATCGAGACGAAGGCGGTGGCGCCGTCGACGCGCGGCGGCGGCATGTTGTCGAATTTTTCGATCTCGGGGAAGCTAATGTCCACCTGCGAGCGGCCTTCCTCGCGGCGGCGCTGGATCAGCTCCGGCAGGCGGTGCAGCGTTTGCGGGCCGAACACCACGTCCACGTAGGGCGCGCGCTTGACGATGGCCTCGCCTTCCTGGCTGGCCACGCAGCCGCCCACGCCGATCACCAGGTTGGGATTGGTTTTCTTCAGGTGCTGCACGCGACCCAGGTCGGAGAAGACTTTTTCCTGCGCCTTCTCGCGCACCGAACAGGTGTTGAAGAGGATGACGTCGGCTTCTTCCGGGTCGTTGGTCAGTTCCAGCCCCTGGTCGCCGCGCAGCACGTCGGCCATCTTGTCCGAGTCGTACTCGTTCATCTGGCACCCGAAAGTGCGGATGTACAGCTTGCGGGGGGAGCCGGTGCCCGCGGCCGGGGCGGCGCTTGCGCCGTCGCGCGGGGCGTCCGCGCGTTTGAGGGAGATTTCTTGCATGATGGTCGCCGTGACGGGTGTAGATCCCGGGGGCTGAAGGATGGGAAACCGCGAATTTTAACCCTTGCGTGAAATTTGTTTCTTGGTCTGACGGCCGGTGCCCGTTACGATATCGACCGGACTGGGTTTCAGATCCCGGTAATCTTTCTCATTTCCATGAAGCGGCACCGATGAACACGAATCCCCTGACGCCTCCGGTAGCCGCTCCCGCGCATGCTGCCGCGCCGGGCACGCTTTCGGCCGACCGCTATCACAACCCCTTTTCGCCCTTGACCTGGCTGCTGTTGGGCTGCGCCCTGGCGCTGGCCGCGGGCGCCAGCGCGTTGTGGATCGACCTGCCCCTGGCCGTCTGGATCAAGCAGTCGGTATCCGAGGGCGTGAACGAATCGTTCGAGTGGGTCGGGGAAATGGGCGAAAGCGGCCGCTATATCGGCGTGGCGCTGGCGTTCTACGTCATCGGCCTGGTCGGGCTGGCGCGCGGCTGGCGCAACCCCGTGCGCATGAGCTACGCCAGCATGGCCCGCGGCAGCCTGCTGATGCTCTCGACCATGGCGGTCGGCGGGCTCGTGGTGCTGGTGCTCAAGCGTTCGGTGGCGCGGGCGCGGCCCGAGCTCTACTTCGAAAAAGGCATCTACGGGCTGGGCGAATCGTTCTCGCGCTCGCAGCTCTTCAATTCCTTCCCGTCCAGCCATACCTACGCGGCGTTCGCCGTGGCGGTGGTGCTGGGCATCCTGGCGCCGCGCTGGCGCTGGGTCTTCCTGCTGCTGGCGGCGCTGGTGGCCGTCAGCCGGCTGGTCAACCTGGACCACTATCTGTCCGACGTGATGACGGCCGCGGGGATCGCGGTGCTGGTCGGGCATGTGCTGGCGCCGCGCGTGCTGGACGCCCAGTACCAATGGCCGCTGCGCGCGCCGTGGAAGTGGTGGCGCGCCGGCCCGCGCGGCTGAGCGCGCGGGCCCGCAGGCTTCAGGCGAAGCTGACCACCACCCGCCGGTTGGTGCGGCTTTTCTTCTCGATCTTCGTCACGACCACGGGGCCGATCTCGGCCGTGTTGGCCACATGGGTGCCGCCGCAGGGCTGCCGGTCCACGCCCGGAATGCCGACGATGCGGATATGGGTGGTGCCGGCCGGCGGCGCCGCGCCCACGGTGCGCACCAGCTCGGGTTCCGCGGCCAGCTGATCCGGCGTGATGCTGTCGATGCCGACCGCGATGCCGGCGCCGATCAGCGCGTTCAGGCGCTCGGTCAGGTCGGCCTTGTCCAGCGTGGATTCGGGCAGGTCGAAGTCGATGCGGGCGGAGTCGGGCGAGATATTGCAGCCCGTCACGGGCGCGGGCACCAGCGATCCCAGCAAATGCAGACAGGTATGCAGGCGCATGAGCCGGTGGCGCCGCGGCCAGTCGATAGCCACGGACACGCGCTCGCCCACTTGCGGCAGCGCGTCGCCGGCCGGCACGTGCAGGATGCGCTGGCGGTCGTCCGCGTACAGCGTGTCGGCCAGTTCCAGCACGCGCCCGTCGGCCAGGGTCAGCCGGCCGCTGTCGCCGGCCTGGCCGCCGCTGCGCGCATAGCAGACGGTTTCGTCCAGCTCGATGCCGTCGGGGCCGACCGCCACCACGGTGGCCTCGCACCGTTCCAGGTAGGGGTCTTCGTCGAATCGCTTGCGGGGGGCGGACATGAACGGTCTCCGTTAGGGATGGATGCGGGGGGGAAGCGCCGGCGCGACGGGGCGGTCAGGCCAGGACCTGCTCGCCCCGCGGCGTCTGGATGCGGGCGGAGAGGCGGGGCGGGCCGTCGGCCTGTTCCAGATGGATCAGGTGATCGGCGCCCATCCACGCCAGGCCCTGGCGCAGCAGGCCCGCCTGGGGATGCCGGCCGGACAGCTCGACGAGCGCCAGGTCCGGGCGCGCCAGGCTCAGGCCGGGATAGGTCGGCACGTCCCATTGGATCAGCGTGGGCAGGAGGCCGTCGCCGGCGGCGTGGCCGGCCTCGCGCCAGGCGGGGAGGCTGCCGTCTTCGGGCACGGTCAGCCGCCAGCGCAGGTCGCCGCGCGACATGGGAATGGCGGGGGCGAGGCGATCGGGGTGCTCGGCCTGCATTTGCGTCAGGTCCAGCGGGGCTTCCACCCGGGCCGCCCAGTGAGCCAGGTAGGGGCCCTGTTCCAGCCGGGCGCGCACGGCGCCCTGATCCAGTCCGAACCAGCGCGGCCTGGCGGGCGCCTCGGCGTCCGGGTCGATGGCGATGACTTCCAGGTAGAGGCCGCCGGCCATGCCCAGCACCCGATTGTGGGTGCCCATGCGCGGGTGGGCGCCGCCGCCGGCCGGCGCGACGCCGAGCAGCCGGGCGACGTATTCGGTGCCGCTGTCGAGGTCGGCGGCGGCGATGACGAGATGATCGATGGCAAGTTTCATGATGCGGCTATGGTAGCCCAGCATGGCGCTTCAGCCGCCGAAGTCGCGCCGTTTCAGGACTCGGTCGATGAGCCCCCATTCCAGCGCTTCCTCCGCGGTCATGTAGCGGTCGCGGTCCAGCGTGCGCTCGACTTCCTCGTAGCTGCGCCCGCAGTGTTCCGCGTAGACCCGGATGACGCGGTCCTTGGTGCGCTGCATTTCCTCGGCGTGGATCAGGATGTCCGACGCCTGGCCCTGGAAGCCGCCCAGCGGCTGGTGGACGTGCAGGCTGGCGTTGGCCAGCGCGCAGCGTTCGCCGGGTTCGCCCGCCATGAGCAGGAACGAACCCATGGAGCGGGCGGTTCCCATGCACAGCGTGTGCACCGGGGCGGTGATGTACTGCATGGTGTCGTACATGGCCAGGCCGCTGGTGATCACCCCGCCGGGCGAGTTGATGTACAGGTGGATGGGCTTGGTGGGGTTCTCGGATTCCAGGAAGAGCAACTGCGCGCAGACCAGCGCGGACACGGCATCGTTGACCTCGCCATTGAGGAAGATGATGCGGTCTCGCAGCAGCCGCGAATAAATGTCGAAGGACCGTTCTCCGCGGCCGGACTGCTCGACGACCATCGGCACGTAATGCATGACGTCCTGCATGGACTGACTCCTGTGTTGCGGAAGCTTGGCGAGCGGCGCCGGGCTCAGGCGGCGCGCATGAGGAAGGGGCCGGCGTCGTTCGCGGCGTCGCGGCCGCGGCGTTCGAGGCGCTCGTCGGCCAGGACATGGATGATCCGCAACAGGCTGCGCCCGTCGGCGGCGGGGCGCAGCTGGAACGTCACCACGCTTTCGAGGAAAGGCGGTTCGTCGTCGCGCATCCGGTAGCGCACTTCTTCCTGGGGCGTCGCGTCCACGGGGTCGGGGCTGGCCAGGTCCAGGCCGGGCAGCCACTGTTCGCGGAATTCCGGGATGCTGAGGGCGCGCCAGACTTTTTCGGGAGGCGCGTCGAGTTCGTATTCGAGCAGGATGTCCTGCCGCGGATCGTCGAGGGCGGAGTCGGTCATTGGTCCATGTCCTTGAGCAAGGCGTTCAGGGCGTCGACGCGGGCGGGCCAGTAGGCGCGGTACTTCGCCAGCCAGCCGGCGATGAGCGCCAGGCCGTCCGGGTCGACTTGGTAATTGACGTAGCGGCCTTGCCGCGCCTCGCGCACCAGCCGGGCCTTGCGCAGGACCGCAAGGTGCTGGGACATGGCGGGCTGGCTGATCTCCATGCCCTCGCGCAAGGCGCTGGCGTTCATGCCGCCGGCCGCGAGCTTCTCGAAGATCGCGCGGCGGGTCGGGTCGGCCAGGGCCTTGAAGATGTCGTTTTCGATCATGCCTACACATTAGCGGATACTTATGTGTAGGGCAAGCGACATCGTCCGAGATGCGTCGGCCGCGTTGCGGCCGGGCATGAAAAAACCCCCGAAGGTTGGATCTAGTCCAACTTTCGGGGGTCAGTTCAAAGAGAGGGCGGGTTTTCGCGGGGCGGCGGAAAATCAGGCGACTTCGCCTTCCTCCCCTTCCTTCTTGACCGGCTTGACCAGGTCTTCGCGCTTGACGCCCATCCACATGGCCAGCGCCGCGGCGACGAACACCGACGAATAGATGCCGAACCAGATGCCGATGGTGAGCGCCATGGCGAAGTAGTGCAGGGTGGGGCCGCCGAAGAACAGCATGGCCAGCACCATCATCTGGGTCGAACCGTGGGTGATGATGGTCCGCGAGATGGTCTGCGTGATGGCGCTGTTGATGACTTCATGCACGTCCGCCTTGCGGTACTTGCGGAAGTTTTCGCGGATCCGGTCCATGATGACCACGGATTCGTTCACGGAGTAGCCCAGCACCGCCAGCACGCCCGCCAGCACCGACAGCGAGAATTCCCACTGGAAGAAGGCGAAGAAGCCCAGGATGATCACCACGTCGTGCAGGTTGGCGATCACGCCGGCGACGGCGAACTTCCATTCGAAGCGGAAGCCCAGGTACACCATGATGCCGATGACCACGACGAGCAGCGCCATCAGGCCGTTGTGCAGCAGTTCCTGGCCCACCTGCGGGCCCACGAACTCGACGCGGCGCAGCTCGACGCCGGAATCGGCGGCCTTGAGCGCGGCCATGACGGTTTCGCTCTGGGTGGCCGAGGTCTGGCCTTCCTGCAGGGGCAGGCGGATCATGACGTCGTGCGAGGTGCCGAAGTTCTGCACCTGGAAGTCGGTGTAACCCAGCTTCGAGACGACGCCGCGCACGTTTTCAAGCTGCGCCGTCTGGGCGTAGTTGACTTCCATGACCGTGCCGCCGGTGAATTCGATCGACAGGTGGAAACCGCGGGTCAGGATGAAGAAGACCGCCGCCACGAAGGTGACGAGACTGATGATGTTCAGCACCAGCGCGTGGCGCATGAACGGGATGGTGCGGTGAATACGGAAAAATTCCATTTTTCGCCTTCGGCTTTATCGGTGGCGGGCGGCTATGCCGCCCGCGCGGATGTTCAGTTGGTCTTCGGCTTCCAGACTTCACCGATGGAGATCGTCGTGAGCTTCTTCTTGCGGCCGTACCAGAGGTTGGCCAGCGCGCGCACGCCCACGACCGACGAGAACATCGAGGTCAGGATGCCCAGGACGTGCACCACGGCGAAGCCCCGGATCGGGCCCGAACCGAAGGCCAGCAGCGCCAGGCCCACGATCAGCGTGGTCAGGTTGGAGTCGAGAATGGTGCCCCAGGCGCGCTCGAAGCCGTGATGGATGGCCTGCTGCGGACTGGCGCCCGCGCGCAATTCCTCGCGTATCCGCTCGTTGATCAGCACGTTCGAGTCGATGGCCATGCCCAGTGTCAGCGCAATGGCCGCGATGCCAGGCAGCGTCAGCGTGGCCTGCAGCATGGACAGCAGCGCCAGCAGCAGCAGCACGTTCAGGGTCAGGCCGATGGTCGAGAACACGCCGAACAGGTGGTAGTACAGGATGATGAACACGGCGATGGCGAGGAAGCCGTAGAGCGTCGAATAGAAGCCCTTCGCGATGTTGTCGGCACCCAGGCTCGGGCCGATGGTGCGTTCTTCGATGATGGACATCGGCGCGGCCAGGGCGCCGGCGCGCAGCAGCAGCGCGGTGTCGGCGGCTTCTTCGGAGCTCATGCTGCCGGAGATCTGCACTTGCCCGCCGGCGATTTCGCTGCGGATGACCGGGGCCGTGACCACTTCGCCCTTGCCGTTCTCGAACAGCAGGATGGCCATGCGCTTGCCGATGTTGTCGCGGGTCACGTCGCGGAAGATGCGGGCGCCCTTGGAGTCCAGCGTCAGGTGCACGGCGGCCTGCTGGGTCTGCGAATCGCGGCCGGGCTGGGCGTCCTGCAGGTTTTCGCCGGTCAGGATGACCTGGCGGCGGACCAGGATCGGGCGGCCGTCGCGGTCGTTGTAGCGTTCGAGGCCGAAAGGCACGGTGCCGCCCAGCAGCGCGGCCTGCGCGGCGGGGGAGTCGTCGACCATGCGGATTTCCAGCGTGGCGGTGCGGCCCAGCAGTTCCTTGGCCTTGGCCACGTCCTGCACGCCGGGCAGCTGCACCACGATGCGGTCGCCGCCTTGCTGCTGGATGACCGGTTCGGCCACGCCCAGTTCGTTGATCCGGTTGTGCAGCGTATTGATGTTCTGCTTCAGCGCGGAATCCTGCACGCGGGTGACGGCGGCCGGGTTCAGGGCGCCGATCAGCAGGGGCTTGCCGTTTTCGACGCGCTCGGTGAATTCCAGGTCGGGCAGGCGGCTGCGCAGGGTGGAGATGGCGCGGTCGCGGTCGTCGTCGTTGGCGAAGGTGGCGGCGATGGCCATGCCGGAGCGTTCCACGCCGGCCACGTTGACCTTCTGGTCGCGCAGCACGGAGCGCACGTCGGCGGCCAGGGAGTCGTAGCGGGCGGTGAGCGCGCCCTGCATGTCCACTTGCAGCAGGAAGTGCACGCCGCCGCGCAGGTCCAGGCCCAGGTACATGGGCTTGGGCGCGAACCAGCCCATCGCGCGCATCCAGGCGGGCGAGGCGGGCAGCAGGTTCAGCGCCACCGTGTAGTGGGGGTCGCCGGCGACGGTGTTGAGGGTTCTGTCGAGGAGGTCGCGGGCCTGCAATTGCAGGTCGGTCGAGGTGAAGCGGGCGCGCACGGTGCCGAGCGTGCCGTTCTGTTCGTAGTAGACCCCTTCGTTGGGGATCTTGGCGTCAGCCAGCACCTGCTCGACCCGGCCCAGCATGGCGGTGTCGACCTTTACGGTGGCCTTGGCGCTGGAAACCTGGACGGCGGGGGACTCGCCGTAGAAGTTGGGAAGCGTGTACAGCAGGCCGATAATGACCGCGACCAGGACCGTAATGTACTTCCAGAGAGGATAGCGGTTCATTGCCGGCTACTTCATGTGAGAGTGATAAAAGGGCCGCCCGAGCGCCAAGCGCGGCGGGCGGCGGGGAGCCATCAAGCGCAAGAGCCCGTTCAGGGCTCCGTTGGGACGCTTACAGGGCCTTGATGGTTCCCTTGGGCAGCACGGTCGAAACCGAAGACTTCTGCATGATCACTTCGACCGGCTTGTCGGCCAGTTCCGAAACTTCCACCGTGACGTAGCTGTCGTTCACCTTGGTGACCTTGCCGAGCATGCCGCCGGCGGTGACCACTTCGTCGCCCTTGGCCAGGGCGGCGATCAGGTTGCGGTGTTCCTTTTGGCGCTTCATCTGGGGACGGATCATCAGGAAGTAGAGGATCACGAACATCAGGATGATGGGCAGCATGCCCATCAGCGCATTGCCTTCGGGGGCGGCCTGGGCCACGACGAGGCTGGCGGTATCGATAAGGGACATTGAATTCTCCTGCGTTTAGTATGTTTGGGAGGTCGTGTTTATGTTTTTCTGCGCCCATCCCCGCGCGAGCCATGGATAGGGCAAGCCGACTATTGTATATAGGTTCCGCGGCCCGCCGGGGCGCGCATCGCGGAGGGGCGGCACGGCCGGGGCGCCGCCGCCCGGCCGGCGGACTTCTGAAATTCTAATCCACCCCTCGCGCCCGGTCGGCCGCGAACTGGGCGCGCCAGGCGTCGAAACGGCCCTCGGCGATGGCTTCCCGCATTTCCTTCATGATGGTCAGGTAGAAATGCAGGTTGTGCAGCGTATTCAGGCGCGCGCCCGTGATTTCATTGGCGCGCTGCAGATGGTGCAGGTAGGCGCGCGAGAAATTCGCGCAGGTGTGGCAGCCGCAGCTCGGGTCCAGCGGGCGGGTATCGTCGCGGTACTTGGCGTTGCGGATCTTGACGTCGCCGAAGCGCGTGAACAGCCAGCCGTTGCGGGCGTTGCGGGTGGGCATGACGCAGTCGAACATGTCCACGCCGCGGGAAACGCCCTCGACCAGGTCTTCCGGCGTGCCCACGCCCATCAGGTAGCGCGGCGCCTGGGCCGGCAGCTTGGGGGTGACGTGCGCCAGGATGCGCATCATGTCTTCCTTGGGCTCGCCCACCGACAGGCCGCCGATGGCGTAGCCGTGGAAGCCGATCTCCTGCAACCCGGCCAGCGACTCGTCGCGCAGCGCCTCGTACATGCCGCCCTGGACGATGCCGAAGAGGGCGTTGGGGTTGCCCAGGCGGTCGAATTCCTCGCGCGAGCGGCGGGCCCAGCGCAGCGACATGCGCATCGAGCGGGCGGCCTCCTCGACGGTGGCGGGCCGGCCGTCGATTTCATAAGGCGTGCACTCATCGAACACCATGACGATGTCGGAATTCAGCGAGCGCTGGATGCGCATGGATTCCTCGGGCGTCAGGAACAGCCGGGCGCCGTCGATCGGGGAGGCGAATTTCACGCCTTCCTCGGTGATCTTGCGCATGCCTTGCAGGCTGAACACCTGGAAACCGCCGGAATCGGTCAGGATGGGCTTGTCCCATTGCATGAAGCCGTGCAGGCCGCCATGCTTTTCCATGATTTCCGTGCCGGGGCGCAGCCACAGGTGGAACGTGTTGCCCAGCACGATCTGCGAGCCGATCTCTTTCAGTTCGTGGGGCAGCATGGCCTTGACGCTGCCATAGGTGCCCACGGGCATGAAGATGGGGGTCTCGACCACGCCGTGGTTCAGCGTGATGCGGCCGCGGCGGGCGCCGCCGTCGGTGGCGAGCAGTTCGAAATTCAGTCCGGTCATGGGGCGGGGGACTCGATAAACATGGCGTCGCCATAGCTGAAGAAGCGGTAGCGCTCGGCGACGGCGTGGGCGTAGGCGCGGCGTATCGGTTCGACGCCGGCCAGCGCCGACACCAGCATCAGCAGGGTCGACTGGGGCAGGTGGAAGTTGGTCACCAGGGCGTCGATGACACGGTACTGGTATCCGGGAGTGATGAACAGGCGGGTATCGCCCTGGGCGGCGGCCAGCGGCAGGCCGGGGGCGGTGCGCCCCTCGGTCTGGGCGGCGGCCGATTCCAGGGCGCGCACGCTGGTCGTGCCGACGGCGACGACGCGGCCGCCCCGGCTGCGGGCGGCGGCGATCGCGTCCACCGTGGCCTGGGGCACCGTGAACCACTCCGCATGCATGACGTGGTCGGCCAGGTTGTCCACCCGCACCGGCTGGAAGGTGCCGGCGCCCACGTGCAGCGTGACGAAGGCGCGCGTCACGCCCAGGGCGTCCAGGCGGTCCAGGGTGGGCTGGTCGAAGTGCAGGCCGGCGGTGGGAGCCGCCACGGCGCCGGGTTCGCGCGCATAGACCGTCTGGTAGCGCTCGTCGTCGCCGGCATCGGCCTGGTGCGTGATGTAGGGCGGCAGCGGCGTGGCGCCGTGCGCGTCCAGCAGCGCCAGCACCGGGCCGGGGAAGCGGATGTCGAAGAGTTCGCCGTCGCGGCCCAGCACCGTGGCCTCGAAGGCGTCGGCCAGGCGCAGCACCATGCCCGCTCCGGGCGACTTGCTGGCGCGGACGTGGGCCAGGACGCGGTCGGGCTCGGTAATGCGCTCGACCAGCACCTCGACCTTGCCGCCGGTGATCTTGTGGCCGGTCAGGCGCGCCTTGATGACGCGGGTGTCGTTGAAGACCAGCAGGTCGTGCGGGCGCAGCAGGGCGGCCAGATCGGCGAATTGCCGGTCGTGCAGCGCGCCCGCGCGATCCAGGTGCAGCAGGCGGCTGCCCGTGCGTTCGGCGGCGGGCGTCTGGGCGATGAGCTCAGGCGGCAGTTCGTAATTGAAATCGGAAACGGTGAGGGACTGGGTCACGCGGGTATCCGTCCGGAAAAGGGCGGCGAAAGAAAGCAAAAGCGAGCCGGGCGAACCCGGGGCAACCCATTATTGTAAAGGGCGCGGCCCGCCGCGCTCAGGCGGCGGCGTTCCAGCCGAGCCGGCGAGAGCAGTCGGCGGCGGCCGCCACCAGCGCCCGCACCGGTTCGCCTTCGGGCGCCAGGTCGAATCCGCCATGCAGCCCCAGGCCGGTGATGGCGCCCGCCAGCCGGCCCTGGGCGTCCAGCACCGGCACGGCGGCCGAGTCGATGCCGTGCAGCAGGTGGCCGCTGACGCTGGCGTAGCCGCGTTGGCGGGTGGCCTGCCATTGCTGTCGCAAGGCGGCGGCGGGATCCCGGGGCGGTTCCGCGGCGCCCAGCGCCCGGGCCGCGTCCCGGCGCCGTTCGGCGTCGGCGTCCTGGCCCAGCAGCGCGTCCCATTCGGCCAGCGCCCGGGGCAGGGCCAGGGTTTCCGGCAGCCAGGCGGCATAGACCCGGCCGGTGGCGCTATTGAGCAGCGGCAGCACCGAACCCACCCGCACGTTGACGGTGACCGGCAGCCGCGCGTCGCGCCACTGCACGATGGTGGGGCCGTGCTGGCCCCACACCGAAATGAACACGGTCTGGCCGATGGCGGCGCTCAGGCCGTCCAGGCCGCCGGCCGCCAGCTTCACGAAATCCACCTCGGCCAGCGCGGCCAGCCCGGTGTGGAGCGCCTGCGGGCCCAGCCGGTAGCGGGCGCTGGCCGCGTCCTGTTCCACATAGCCGCGCCGCTCCAGCGACACCAGATAGCGGTGCACCTTGGCGCGCGGCATGTCCAGGCTGCGCCCCAGCTCCGATACCGACAGGGCGCCGCCCAGCTCGGCCAGTCGGGTCAGGACGTCCAACGCGATTTCGGCGGACTGGATCCCCGTACTGCTGTGTGTTGACATCGATTTGTCTCTTATTAGAATACGCGTATCACTAAAAAATACAGCTGTTGCCGCAAGCCGGCAACGCGGAGACAGACCATCCCCAAGCCGCGCCCCGTGGCCCACCCGTGCGGACAAACCCGCAACGGGCCGTCGCGCGTGCGCGCCGGCGGCCTTTCCGGCCGTATAAACAGAGTTCAACGCCGTAGCGGATCGGCGCAAAGCATAAGACATCCGCGTACTCAAGGAGACTGCGCATGACCCCTCGCCGCACCCTGACCGCCGCCGCCGTGGCGGCCCTGCTGGCCCTGGGCGCCTCGCCCGTGCTGGCGCAAGTAAAGATAGGCGCCACCCTGTCCACCACCGGCCCCCAGGCCTCCCTCGGCATCCCCGAACGCAACACCATCAGCCTGCTGCCCACCGAGATCGGCGGCGTCAAGGTCGAGTACGTGGTGCTGGACGATGCTTCGGACACCACCCGGGCCGTCAGCAATTCCCACAAGCTGATCTCCGAGAACAAGGTCGACCTGATCGTGGGGTCCACCACCACGCCCAATACCATGGCGATGCTGGACACGGTGGCCACCGGCGCCACCCCGGTGATCACGCTGGCCTCCTCGGCCCGGCTGATCGAACCGGTGGACGACAAGCGGCGCTGGATCTTCAAGACGCCGCACTCCGATTCCCTGATGGCCGAGGGCATCGCGCGCCACGCCGCGGCCAACGGCGTGAAGAAGCTGGCCTTCATCGGCTTCAACAATGCGCTGGGCGAGACCTTCTGGGTGGAAGTCGAGAAGGCCGCGAAGAAGCACGGCATCGAAGTGGTGGGCAAGGAGAGCTTCGCTCCCACCGATACCTCGGCCGTGGCCCAGACGCTGAAGATCATCGGCGGGTCGCCGGACGCCGTGGTGGTGGGGGCCTCGGGCACGCCCGCCGCCATGCCGGCGCGGGCGCTGCGCGAGCGCGGCTACCAGGGCAAGATCTATTTCAACCACGGCGTGGCCAACAACGACTTCCTGCGCGTCTGCGGCACCGCCTGCGACGGCGCCTGGGTGCCGGTGGGCCCGGTCATGGTGGCGGACCTGCTGCCCGGCGACAATCCCGTCAAGGCCACGGCCCAGGCCTTCGCCAAGAAGTACGAGGCGGCCAACGGCCCGGGCAGCGTGTCCCTGTTCGCGGCCTATACCTGGGACGTCGGCCTGCTGCTGCAACAGGCGATCCCCGTCGCGCTGAAGACGGCCAAGCCCGGCACGCCGGAATTCCGGGCGGCGCTGCGCGACGCGCTGGAGAACGTCAAGAACCTGCCGACGGCGACCGGCGTGGTCTCGATGAGCCCGACCGACCACAACGGCCTGGACGAGCGCGCGCTGGTGATGGCCACCGTGGCCGGCGGCAAGTGGAAGCTGCAGAAGTAGGCGCCGGCGGCTGTCCGGGGCGGTGATTTCGCCTTGGGCTTGCGGGCCGCTCGCCCGCAAGCCCTCCAGGTTTTGTATGCTCTCGGTTTTGCTGGACGAGCAAGCGGACGGGCGTGGCATGACGGGACAAGCGAACAAGCATAAGGGCGGGCTGAAGCGGTGGCTGGCGGGAGGGCTGCTGGCCCTGGCCGCGGGGGCTGCCTGCGCCCAGGTGCCCGGCCTGCCGCCCGACGTGGTGAACGCCTGGAAGGCCACCAAGCTGCCCGACAGCGCCTTGTCCCTGGTGGTGCAGGAAGTCGGCGGGCCGCGCCTGGCGGCCTTGAACGCCAAGGAATCCCGCAACCCCGCCTCGGTCATGAAGCTGGTGACGACCTGGGCGGCGCTTTCCGAGCTGGGGCCCAATTACGTCTGGCGCACCGAATTCATGACCGCGCCGGGCGCGCGGCCCGACGCCAAGGGCGTGCTGGCCGGCCCCCTCTACCTGAGGGCCGGCGGCGATCCCCAATTCCTGCTGCAGGATCTCTGGGTGCTGCTGCGCGAGCTGCGCCTGAAGGGCGTCAAGCAGATCAACGACCTGGTCATCGACCGCAGCATCTTCGGCCAGGTCGCGACCGACCCCGGCGCCTTCGACGGCGCGCCCGACCGCGCCTACAACGCCAGCCCGGACGCCCTCATGGTGGGTTTCGGCGCCTTGCGCCTGGTGTTCACGCCGGACCCGGTCGCCAATAAGTGGGTGCCGCTGATCGATCCGCCGCTGCCGGGCCTCAAGATCGAGGGCCGCGTCGAATGGAGCGAAGTCCGCTGCCCCGGCCCGCCCGTGGTGACCACGGATCCGGTGATCACCCAGCAGGGCGTGACCATCCGCGTGAACGGCAAGGTGGCCGGTTCCTGCGGCGAATTCAGCCTGTACCGCCTGGCGCTGTCGCAGCCCGATTACGCCACCGAGGTGTTCCGCATGCTCTGGAAGGAGCTGGGCGGCACGTTCAAGGGGCAGGTCCGTTCCGGCATGGTGCCGCCCGACGCGGTGGTGCTGGCCACCCACGACTCGCCCACGCTGGCCGAGGCGATTCGCCAGATCAACAAGCGCAGCAACAACGTCATGGCCCGCACGCTGCTGCTGACCCTGGGCGCCGAGCGCGGCCGCCGTCCCGCCACCGTCTCCAGCAGCGAGGAAGTGGCCAAGGGGCTGCTCGCCAAGCAGGGGCTGGACATGCCGGAGCTGGTCATCGACAACGGGGCCGGCCTGTCGCGCGATGCCCGGGTCTCGGCCGACAGCCTGGCCTCGATGCTGACGCTGGCCTGGAACTCGCCCGTGATGCCGGAGTACATTTCGTCCTTCGCGATCGCCGGGGTGGATGGCACGGTGCGCCGCCGCCTCAAGGGCAACGGCACGCTGGGCATGGCCCACCTCAAGACCGGGTCCCTGCGCGACGTGCGCTCGATCGCCGGCTACGTGCTGGGCGCCAGCGGCAAGCGCTACGTGGTCGTCAGCATCGTGAACCACGAACAGGCGGGCGCCGTCCGGGCCTTCGACGACGCGCTCATCGCCTGGCTGGCCGAGCAATAGAAGGAACCCGTCTCTCATCCGGGGCCGCGCGCCAAAAGGAACTACGCAGCGGCCCCAAACCCGATTACGATCCTCAGGTGTGGCTCGACGCGGGCGGCGCCGATGCGCCGCGCCGCTGCGGTTCCGCCCGAGGCGAAAACCCTGTCCATCAATATTCTGGAGTGTTACGCACATGCCCGTGCACGAAATCCGCCATCCGCTGATCCGCCACAAGCTCGGGATCATGCGCCGCGCCGACCTCAGCACCAAGAGCTTCCGCGAACTGTCGCAGGAAGTCGGCGCGCTGCTCACCTACGAGGCGTCCAAGGACCTGCCGCTGGCGCCCGCCACGGTCGAAGGCTGGTGCGGTTCGGTCGAGGTCGAGAAGATCGCCGGCAAGAAAGTCACCGTGGTGCCCATCCTGCGCGCCGGCATCGGCATGCTGGACGGCGTGCTCAGCCTGATCCCCGGCGCCAAGGTCAGCGTGGTCGGCGTGGCCCGCAACGAGGAAACGCTGGAGGCGCATACCTACCTGGAGCGCCTGGTCGGCGAACTGGACCAGCGCCTGGCGCTGATCGTGGATCCGATGCTGGCCACCGGCGGCTCGATGGTGGCCGCGATCGACCTGCTGAAGCGCGCCGGCTGCAAGGAAATCCGCGCGCTGGTGCTGGTGGCCGCCCCGGTCGGCATCGATACCGTGCTGGCCAAGCACCCGGACGTGCATATCTATACCGCGTCCATCGACGACGGCCTGAACGAACACGGCTACATCATGCCGGGCCTGGGCGACGCCGGCGACCGCATCTTCGGCACCACGCAGAAGACGGAATAAAGCCGGCGGCGGCGCGGAACGCGCCGCCCCTCACGCCGTGATGGTCTCGGGCGCGCCGTCGATGTGCCGGCCGAACCACCGCAGCCGCGGCGCCAACCCGGCGACCTCGCCCACGATCAGCAGGGCGGGCGAGCGGATGGCGTGTTCGGCGGCCAGCGCCGGCAGCCGCCCCAGCGGGCCGGACAGCACGCGCTGCTCGGGCCGGCTGCCGTTTTCGATCAGCGCGAACGGCGTGTCGGGCGCGCGGCCATGGCGCAGCAGGCGCCCGGTCAGCAGGTCCAGCTGCCCCACGCCCATATAGAAGGCCAGGGTCTGCTTTTCCCGCGCCAGGGCGTGCCAGTCCAGGTTGTCCTCGTCTTCGCGGCAATGCGCCGTGATCAAACGCACGGACTGGGCATGCTCCCGGTGCGTGAGCGGGATGCCGGCGTAGGCCGCACAGGCCAGCGCGGCGGTAATGCCCGGGATCACCTCGTAGCGCACGCCGTGGGCGCGCAGATACTCCAGTTCCTCCCCGCCCCGGCCGAAGATGAAGGCGTCGCCCCCCTTCAGCCGCACTACGCGGCGGCCGGCGCGCGCGTGCTCTACCAGCAGGCCGTGGATGCGCGCCTGCGTGGCGTGATGGTTTTCGCCGGGCAGCTTGCCCACCGGCACGCGCTCGGCGTCGCGGCGCGCCAGCGACATGACCTCGTCGCTCACCAGGCGGTCGTGCAGGATCACGTCGGCCTCGTTCAGCGCGCGCAAGGCCTTGAGCGTCAGCAGCCCGGGATCGCCGGGGCCGGCGCCGACCAGCACCACGCTGCCGGCGTCGGGCGCCAGCGGGGCCGCCAGGGCGGCGGCCAGCGCGTCTTCCGCCTGGGCGGGCTGCTGCTGGCGCAGGAAGCCGGCCACCGGGCCGTCCAGCAGCCAGTCGTAGAAGCGGCGGCGCGCGCCCAGGTCGGGATGGCTGGCGCGGATGGGTTTGCGGTAGCGGGCGGCCAGGGCGGCCAACTGGCCCAGCGTGTGGTCGAACAGGGATTCGATGCGTTCCCTGACGCGGCGCGCGAGCACGGGCGCCACGCCGGAGGAGGAAATGGCCACGATGACCGGCGAGCGGTCGACGATGGAGGGCACCTGGAAGGACGACAGTTCCGGGTCGTCCACCACGTTCGCGAAAATGCGCCGGGCCCGCGCCGCCTCGGACACGGCGGCGTTGGCGTCGCGGTCGTCGGTGGCCGCGACCACCAGCCAGGCCTCGTCCAGCCAGGCGGGATCGAAGCGGCCGGGCCGATGGCGGATGCGGCCCTCGGCGGCCAAGGCGGCCAGGGCCGGGGTGAGGTCCGGGGCGCCCACGACCACCTCGGCCGAGGCTTCCAGCAGGGCGAGCGTCTTGCGCTCGGCGACCGCGCCGCCGCCCACCACCAGGACGAGCCGGTCTTTCAAATCGGCAAAAATCGGGAAAAGCTTCATGAGTGCCAGCGTCGGGCGTGCCCGGGAAAATGTCGTTCGATCATAGGGACGGGCCCTCATCCCCACAACTTTTGATTTCTTTATTCCATATGCCCAGAAATTATTAGGCAAGCGCGGCTTTCCGAGCCCGCGGGCCGACACGTTCCGACATACGCCGGGGGCGGCAACGGTGTAGTATCAAGCCACCATCCGCCGCCCGCCAGGCGCGGACGGTTTTTTCCGGATTCATGGAGTGGCTTGTGACGATGCGAAAAACGGCATCCTTTGTTTTGGCGGCGGGCATGCTGGGGGCGGCCTCGTTGGCGCAGGCCGGCGTGTGCGACGCCCAGTTCATGCACGACGGCGGCGCGGTCCAGCTGACCGGCACGGGCAACCTGGCGCTGGGCGCCGACCTGACCTTCGCCGAAGTGACCAAGACGAACGGGGACAACTGCCGCGCGCGCGTCCAGGGCGTCGCCAGTTTCAGCTACGCGGGCCTGCCCCCGGGCAAGTCCAAGCTGGACTACCTCATGACCGTCAAGAGCGGCCAGGCCACCTTCCTGCGCTATGCCAGCGCCGGCGAGGCGCCGCGCCCCTCCGAGGGCCAGTTCGACCTGCGCATGCTGGGCCTGTTCGCCTATGACGGCAAGCTCAACAGCGGGCAGAAGCTGCCCGGCTCGTCGTTCCGCCTGAAGATCGGCAAGGAGGCGCCGGTGGGCGGCCAGCCCAGCACCACGGTGCGCATCGGCGAAAAGACGGTGGGGCAGAAAGCCTCGATGAACACGGCGCTGGGCAAGCAGTCCTGCCACCCGATCACCTACACCCGCAATTCCGATCCCACCATGGCCACCTTCCAGGGGCTGACCATTCCCATCCCGGGCATGAACACCACCGTGACGGACTGGTACTGTCCGGCGGTCAACCTCGTGATGAAGCAGGACATCGACCAGGGCGGCGTCAAGTCCGCCGTTGAGATTACGCAAATCAAGTAGCACCCGGTAGCAAGCACGCCATGCCGCGGAAAGGGCGGCTGGTATGATGATTCCGTCATGGACACACAACAGGAGCTCAAGAAATGGCCACGAGAAAATCCGAAGACGTCGCAAAAGAAAAACTCATCGACAGTGTCAAGACCAGCCTGAACGATGCGGAAAGCCTGCTGCGCGAAGCCGCCAGCAGCACGGGCGACAAGGCAAACGAATTGCGCGACCGCGCCCTGACTTCCCTGAAGCGCACCCGCGAGGCCCTGTACGAAGCGCAGGACGCCGTGCTGGAGCGCGGCCGCAAGGCCGCCCGCGCCACCGACGACTACGTGCATGACAATCCCTGGCAAGCCATCGGCATTGCAGGCGTGACCGGCCTGCTGCTCGGCTTGCTGATCAGCCGCCGCTGATAGGGCAGGACATCCGGGCGGACGACGCTTGCCGTCTTCCGCCCGGCGTCCATTGCGCCATGGGTCTACGAAAATCCGTATTCGGCATCGCGTCCAGCCTGGTCGGGCTGCTGCGCACGCGCCTGGAACTCCTGGCTCTGGAAGCCGCGGACGAAAAGGCGCGCCTGCTCAAACTCCTGGGCATGGCGTTTGCCGCCTTGCTCTTCCTGACGCTGGCCGTCCTGGTCTTCACCGTCACGGTGGCGGTGGCCTTCTGGCCCACCGAAGACCGCTACCTGGCCCTGGGCCTGCTGGCGGCCTTCTACGGCATCGTCGGCGTGGCGTTGCTGCTGGTCGTCCGCCATGGCCTGGTCTATGGCGCGCCGCCGTTTTCCGCCACGCTTGAAGAGCTGGCGCGCGACGCGGAACTGCTGGAACGGGTCCGCGACGCGCAAAGCGACGACGACGAAGCACAGGCGCGCCGGCGCGAGGAGGGCTGAAGCATGGTGAAAAGGTCTCCCACCATCGACCGGGCCGTGCGCATCGAACTGCTGCGCGCCCGCGCGGCCATCGAGCGCGAATCGCTGGCGCAGAGCATCGCCTCCACCGGCCGCAAGCTGGAGCCGGCATCGCTCATCCGGAGCCTGTTGCCCGGCCTCGCGTCGGGCAACGCGTCCCGCTGGGCCTTGCAGGCGATCAGCCTGGCGCGGCGCTATCCCATCGTCAGCTCTTCCCTGTCCGCCATGATCATGCGCGGCGGGAAGCGCTCCAAGCTCTTGAAGATCGCCGGCGGCGCTTTTGTCGGCTGGCAATTGTTCAAGGCCTGGCAGGGCGCCCGCCGCGACGGCGACTCGCGGTAAGTCCGCGTCCGGCAAGCAAAAAACCGCCTTCATTTCGGCGGTTTTTTTTTGCGGGCATCCCGGCGGCATGCGGCCGGGGCGCCGGGCTGCCGGGCCTACAGGCCGAACTGCCCCCACAGTTCGTCCACGCGCTGCTTGACGGCGGCGTCCATCGTGATGGGCGTGCCCCATTCGCGATTGGTTTCGCCGGGCCACTTGTTGGTGGCGTCCATGCCCATCTTGCCGCCCAGGCCGGAGACCGGCGAAGCGAAATCCAGGTAGTCGATGGGCGTGTTCTCGACCAGCAGGGTGTCGCGCACCGGGTCCATGCGGGTGGTCATGGCCCACACCACTTCCTTCCAGTCGCGCGGGTTGATGTCCTCGTCCACGACCACGATGAACTTGGTGTACATGAACTGCCGCAGGATGCTCCACAGGCCGAACATCACGCGCTTGGCATGGCCGGCATACTGCTTGCGGATGGACACCACGGCCAGGCGGTAGCTGCAGCCCTCGGGCGGCAGGTAGAAGTCCACGATCTCGGGCAGTTGGCGGCGCAGCAGGGGAACGAAGACCTCGTTGAGCGCCACGCCCAGCACGGCGGGTTCGTCCGGCGGCTTGCCCGTGTAGGTGGAGTGGTAGATGGGGTTGCGCCGCATCGTGATCCGCTCCACCGTGAAGACGGGGAACCAGTCCTGCTCGTTGTAGTAGCCGGTGTGGTCGCCGTAAGGGCCTTCCAGCGCCATTTCGTAATCGGTGTTGGCTGGCGGGTTGACGCCCTCGGGCACCGCGGGGGGGATGGCGCGCGGGTCGGAGGACGGCAGCAGATGGCCTTCCAGCACGATTTCGGCCCAGGCCGGCACCGACAGATTGCTGCCCAGCGCCTGCGCGACTTCGGTGCGCGAGCCGCGCAGCAGGCCGGCGAACTGGTATTCGGACAGGCTGTCCGGCACGGGCGTGACCGCGCCCAGCGTGGTGGCCGGGTCCGCGCCCAGCGCGACCGCGATGGGGAAGGGCGTGCCCGGATGGGCCAGGGCATGGTCGCGGAAATCCAGCGCGCCGCCGCGGTGCGACAGCCAGCGCATGATCAGCTTGTTGGGGCCCAGCAGCTGCTGGCGGTAGATGCCCAGGTTCTGGCGGCGGGCGTTGGGGCCGCGCGTGATCACCAGGCCCCAGGTCAGCAGCGGCGCCACGTCGCCCGGCCAGCAGGTCTGGATCGGCAGGCGCGTCAGGTCCACGTCCTTGCCTTCCCAGACGATCTCCTGGCACGCGGGGCTCTTGATGGTCTTGGGGCTCATGTCCCACAGCGCCGACTTCAGCATCGACACCTTGGCCAGCGCGTCGCGCAGGCCGCGGGGCGCTTCGGGTTCGCGCAGCGAGGCGAGCAGCTCGCCGATGTCGCGCAGCGCGCTGACGTTGTCCGCGCCCATGCCGCGCGCCACGCGCGCCGGCGTGCCGAACAGATTGGTCAGCACCGGCATCTGCGCCGGCTGGCCGTCGTGCACGGCGTTCTCGAACAGCAGCGCCGGGCCTTCCGCCCGCAGGACGCGGTCGGAAATCTCGGTCATTTCCAGCCGGGTGGACACCGGCGGGGCGATGCGTTTGAGGTCGCCCATGCGTTCGAGTTGGGCGAGGAAGTCTCTAAGGTCGCGGTATTTCACTACAGATCCCGGCGATTTGGTTACATTTTGGGGAGAAAGAGAGGTTAACATTGACTCCCTCTTTTTTACGCAGGAGGTTTTATGCCCGATGCGTCAGTGGCCAGTCTCTTCAGGAGCATGGCCCAAGGAGTGCACCAATATCTTGCCGAATCCCTGCGCATTTGCTCCGTTTATCTGGGCATTGCGGTCATTGTGACGGTAAGCATGGGATTTGCCCTGCCTGGACTGCGCGACCAGGCATTGCAGGTGCACAAAGCCTTGTTGACCGCCCTAGCGCCTTCGTCCATGCAAGCCGGTACCGATCTGGATATGGGTTCCGATCTGGGTACCGACATGTCGTCGGCCATTGCCATGGCCATACCCGAAGCTCCCGCCAGCAATGCCACCGGCATGCTGGGGCCGGCGCGCGTCGCCCCGCCGCCCAGGCAGCCCGTCGCCAATGCCGCGACCGGCCCCCAGGCCGAAGCCCTGCGCAACTATATCTCGCGCAAGTACAAGGTTGCCTATGACGCGACCGGCCCGCTATTGAACACGGTATACAAGGTCAGCCGCGACAAGCAGCTGGACCCGTTGCTGGTTCTGGCCGTGATCGCCATCGAATCCCGCTACAACCCGCTGGCGGAAAGCCACGTGGGCGCCCAGGGCTTGATGCAGGTGATGACCAGCGTGCACCAGGAGAAGTTCGACGCCGTCGGCAAGACCGCGCTGGACCCCGCCGCCAACATCGGCGTGGGCGCCACGATCCTGCGCGACTGCATCAACCGCCGCGGTTCCGTGGATGGCGGCCTGGCCTGTTACGTGGGCTCCACCGGGCCGGACGACAACGGATACGGCGCCAAGGTGCAGGCCGAACGCCGCCGCCTGGCGCTGGCTTCCGGAATCGCGCTGGCGCGCGACTGATCCGCTGCGATGCCGCGGCCGCAAGGCGCGTTCCCCCCGGGGACGCGCCTTTGCTTTTGCCGGCCCTCAGCGCTTCAACAGGCTGCCCATGCGGGCCACCGCTTCTTCCAGGCGGTCCAGGCCCGTTGCATACGAGAACCGCATGGTGTGCCGGCCGTGGGCCGGGCCGAAGTCCAGGCCGGGAACGGCGGCCACGCCCGCTTCCAGCAGCAGGCGCTGCGAGAAGGCGGCGCTGTCCATTCCCAGGTTGGCGATGTCGGCGTAGATATAGAACGCGCCGTCCGGCTTGACCGGCACCTGGATGCCCAGGCGCTCGAATTCCGGCAGCAGGTAGTCGCGGCGCTGCTTGAACGCTTCGCGGCGGTGCTCGAAGGTTTTCATGGCGGCGGGCGTGAAGCAGGCCAGCGCGGCATGCTGGGCCAGCGTGGGCGCGCAGATCGCCAGGCTGGCCGCGATCTTCTCCACCGGGGCCACCATGTCCTGGGGCACGATCATCCATCCCAGGCGCCAGCCCGTCATGTGGAAATACTTCGAGAAGCTGTTGATGACGATGACGTCGTCGTCCAGCGTCAGCGCCGAGCGCGGCTGCCCTTCATAGGACAGGCCCAGGTAGATCTCGTCGACGATGGCGAAGCCGTCGCGGGCGCGGACCTGCGCCAGCAGCTCGGCCAGCTCGCCGTGGTCGATGGAGGTGCCGGTCGGGTTGCTGGGCGAGGCGACCAGCACGCCCTGGGTGGCCGGCGTCCAGTGTTGGGCGACGTCCTGGGCGGACAGCTGGAAGCGCTTTTCCGCCGAGCTGGGGATCAAGCGGGGCACGCCGCCCGCGGCCAGCACGAAATTGCTGTTGGCGGGGTAGGAGGGGTCGGGCATCAGCACCTCGCCGCCGCTGTTGACCAGCGCGGCGCAGGCCAGCGTCAGGGCGCCGGAGGCCCCCGCGGTCACGATGACCCGGGACGGATCGACGCGGGCGCCGAACTGTTCATGGTAGAACCCGGCGATGGCTTCGCGCAGCGGGGTCAGGCCGGCGGACGGGCTGTAGCCGCTCTGCCCGGCGCGGGCGGCGCGCTCCAGCGCTTCCACGACCTGGGGGGGCGCGGTAAAGTCCGGTTCGCCGATGCCCAGGCTGATAATGTCCTTGCCGGCCGCCTGCAGCGCTTGCGCCTGCTTGAAAAGTTCCATTACCTGGAAGGTCAGGAAATCGTTGGTGCGAGTGGCAAGGCGGGGCATTGGATTCTCGAAGGCGTTTCGTAGCGAAAAAGGAATTGTAGTCATGCAGCCATCCCGGCGCGCTTTCCTCCTCGGCCGTCGGCCGGCCCAGAGTCCCTGGGCGGCGTTCCTGCAGCGCCTGGGCCTGCTCTGCCAGGGGACCGTCCGCGACCTGGGCGAGGGCGGCCGCGCCGTCCTCGTCCCCGCGCGCGACGCCGACGTGGCGCACGCGCGCGCCCTGTGCGCCGAGTACCGGGTGGCCCTGGCGCTGGAGGGAGCCGAAGGGCCCTTCGAGGCCGCTTCCGGACCGGTCCTGAGCGTGGATCCATCCGCGCTGGCGGGTTTGGTCCGCCTGGCGGGCGAGCCCCCGCGCTGGCGCGCCCAACCCGGGGTGCCGGTGGCGGCGCTGGCGCACGCCGGCCTGCGCCAGTTCGCGGGCCTGCCCGACGCGATGACGCTGGCTGAATGGCTGGCCGCGCCCGCCCGCTGGGCGGCGGGGCGGTGCGCCGATTCGGGCGTGCTGACGGTGGACGTGATGCTGGCGGACGGCATCGAGGAAACGCTGGGTCCCTTTGGCGAGGCCGACGTCCAGCCCCTGCGTTCCGTCACCGTGCAGCGCCTGGTGCCGGCGCTGTTCCAGCTGGCCTCGGGCGGCGATGCCTTCGCCACCCGGGACGGCGAGCGCTGGCTGGGCCGCTACCGGCTGGACGCGCTCAAGCCCGAAGCCCCCGCCACCGTAAACCTGGCCCACCTGCTGCTGGGCCATGGCGGCACGCTGGCCTGGGTGCAGAGCGTTACGCTGACGGCGGTTCCCCCCGTGGCGCCGCAGCCGCCCGCCCCCGAGGCGCCGGGGCTGGCGACGACGCGGCTGGACGCGCGGGTCAAGGGGCTGTTCGATCCGGACGGACGATTTCCGGTTTTTTTCACCGCGCAATAGTGACAATTTGTAAACTTGGAGAGCAAGGGCCGGCGGGCGCTTCGGAGGTATCGCGGCGTGCGCCATCGGAATAGAATTCCTCCCTCCCTGTGTTTCCACTCTAGCAAGTAGCCGCCCATATGGATGCCAACCTTCGCAAAGCCGCCCTCGAATACCACGAGCACGGCCGCCCCGGCAAAATCTCGGTCACGCCGACCAAACAGCTCACCAACCAGCGCGACCTAGCCCTGGCGTACTCCCCCGGCGTCGCGGCCGCCTGCGAAGAAATCGTGGCCGATCCGGCCAATGTGTTCCGTTACACCGCCCGCGGCAATCTCGTGGGCGTGATCACCAACGGCACGGCGGTGCTGGGCCTGGGCAATATCGGCGCGCTGGCGTCGAAG